>ENA-OPYX01001929-OPYX01001929.1-human-gut-metagenome-genome-assembly--contig:-NODE-1929-length-10111-cov-13.168169_pt1 | contig 10111 bp, 8 predicted proteins | sample MGYA00242639_ERZ504486 | MGnify/ENA primary metagenome ERZ504486 (study PRJEB26092, sample SAMD00036296) | human gut metagenome | host: Homo sapiens | study: EMG produced TPA metagenomics assembly of... | reverse complement strand
TGATTTTTATTACTGAAAATGATGTATTAAAAGCTGGGCTTCCAATTTATCATATTGACCGCATCATCCAGGAAACCGGTGAACCATTTGGCGATGAAGCTCATATTATTTATGTAAATTCCCAAATCAAAGATGAAACAGAACTCGGAAAACTAATGTACGATTTTTCCTGTACCGATCCAAAAGATATGTATTATAAAATACTTGCTGACAGGGTACGTTATTTTAAAGAAGATGAGGAAGGAGTTTTGACTATGTGCAGAGAAATGGAAAATATGCGAAAAGCTGAACGCATTGAAATTGCTAAACGTATGCTGGTCTCCGGCAAACTCACTTATGAAGATATTGCCGCATTTACAGACCTAACCTTAGAAGAAATCAAGGCTCTGGCTGTACAGAAAACTGCATAACAAAAAATGACTCCCTACAACACATGACCTATTTGGTATATGGGGATATGTTGTAGGGAGTTTCTTAAGTTCATACTCAGAAACTTCTCCAATCAGCGGAGGACGTGTTCCTAAGTATGTCAAGTAAGGAACAACTTTTTTTCAAAATTACTCACTCAACACAGAACTATTCAATTACCCTGTAAAATGACATAAAAAAAGAACCTCTGATTACTCAGACTACCGAACTATGCAGCAACTCAGAAATAACCAGAATGTCACCGCATCTACTATCGAAAAACTTTGCCGGATCTTATCTTGTACTCCAAATGACATTTTAACTTTTACAGATGACGATATACATGTTAAATAACTGTCGGAACCTATGCATCCGGCAGTTTTATTTTGCATCATTGCGGTGTTACGGTCTTGAAAATAAAAATGTCGCTAAACATAACTTTTTCATGTTTAACGACATTTCTTTTAATCAACTAATTATCTTCATCAAATGGAATTCTATCACCCAGTTGCAAATTATAACGTCTGCAATCGCCAACATATTTAATCCCTTCGATTGACCATGGATCAATACCTAATTCCAATAACGTATCCTTTTCTTTTGTTGATAATGTTGGATGATACCATCTTCTGAACTGATATAATTTCATCTCTTTTGGTACTAATTGATTTTTTAGCTGAGCATATGCATGTTTATTCTTTTCAATATTTTTGTGTCGAATCTTTTTCCTTTCTTTCACAGTCATCTTTGGAAATTCTATTATTTTCATATTATTCACCTATAACCCTACGAAGTGTCGATACTATTTCTTTATATATATCATTTTTCATTTGCACGAATGTATAGACCAAATATTTCTCTATATCAGATAATGGCATTCCACGTTCATCCGACCACATTTTTATCTTTGCTTTAGAATTTTGAGCTTGCATTACACTATCAGGAATTGCATCTGTAATCAATAATATTTTTATACGATTTTCGTCATATACAATATCTTCCGGTATCATTTTCGGAAGAAAGAAAACATTTTTCTTATAATAATCAAGATACTGTTCAATCATTTGTTTTTCTTGATCTTTATTTATTCTCCCTGCCTTTACGTTGCCATCTGGACACCAATCTATGTTTTTGGTATCAATGCCAACACATTTTTTAAATATATCTTTAAAATACTGCTCATCTTTGTCTTTTTCTGGTACAGCCGTAAAATCCGGTATTTCCTGTTTATACTGATCTCCATCAAACCATATAAATTGGTCATTTACATTTGTCTTAGAAAATGCTGGTATTATATATTTTTTCAAGTTTGATGCTCCACCAGGAATATACACTACTTTCAATAGGTCATCCATTTTTTCTGCTTTTAAAATTTCTTGCAGAATTGAACATGCCATATCATCTTCAACAATAATCTGTTTTGCATTTGGTTCTATCTCAATTTCAAGAAATGCCTGTTCTGGTAAAATATTATTCGCCACTCTTGAAATGCCGTTATATTGTTTTTCTATACAAATAATTGCTTCAGACGGTAAATATGCAACCATCTCTCTCGAATGTGTAGATATAACTACTTGAATCTTCTTTCTAATTATAGAAGTTAAAATAAATTTCAATAGACGCCTTTGTGCCCCTGGATGCAATGATACTTCCGGTTCATCAATTAATACAACACTTCCATCTTGCACATTCAATAATTGGTCAACAATATTAACTACAAGAAATTCTCCACTACCGGCATTATATTCACAAAATACCTCTCCATCAGATTTCTTCTTAAACAACACAGTAGTTGCCCATGTGCCACCAAAAAATTTATGTCTGATTAGATTAATTTGTTCATAATCCGATTGTAATATGTAATTTATCTCAGATACTTCCTTTGGGCTTAAAAACTTTCTCTTTTTCTTTGCTGTATTTTCAGGGCTTTGTTGTACTTTCCTTGATTGCTTTATTAAATATTTAACTTGATTGGATTTATCAACCTTCTGTCCTATGTTATCATATAAAAAACTTTTATCAATCGCTCCTACTATAGCTTTAGGACGAATGGTTTTTACATTTATTTGCTCTATTTCATTATCAGCCCTCCACCGATTTTCCCCTAAATAACACAGCTTTTCATATTGTCCATCAATATAATACTCTATTTCTGCCCCTCTTAAATTTCCACTGTCAAAATCTATTTCAAAGAACTCATTTTGTGGAATGTTACCTTTTCCTAATAATTGAATCATCCGTAAAACTGTAGTCTTACCACTTCCGTTTTTTCCCACTACAACTGAAAGCGGAAATTTAAAATTTATTTCTGATTCCTTTTCAAATCCTCTAAACTGTTTTAGTGTTATCCTATTTATCCTATTTTTTATAATTCCTTTTTCACTCATTGAAACAATCTGCTCTATCTGTTTATTAATATCTTGTCTTTCCATACAATTAAACCTCCAAATTATTTGTTTCTTATATCTTAACATAAAAATAGTGATACTGTATATTCCCGAATCCCATACAATATCACTACTTCTATCACAATATCTTTTCTAAAAGAAATTATAATCGGTATTATTCCATACTCTCAAACATCAACAGCCCTGCCATCAGCATCCCTTCATCCATATCCAGTCCATCGCTCTGTTCTTCTTCAATCACTTTCCCAGCATCTTCTTCAACAACTACACTCTTTTTTATCTACTGTATAAAATCGGTATCCTGCAACAACTGCTGCTTTAATTCCTCTACATTGACATTTGCATTATTATAGGAAGAAACGGGTACATTTTCTTTATGCAGCCACGCATAAACCAGTTCTGTAATCAGTGCTGTTTTGCACCTTTTCTGTGATTTCAGATACCTTCCGATTTCTTTCTGCCGTTCATTATCTTCATTAAATATCAATACAACCCGTATCTCTCCCACACATTACACCCCATGTCTTTTCTGGATGTGTAATGCTGTCATTTTCTCATATCCTACGGCATTGCCCAGATGTCCTCGATAAACTCTATGTACTTAAAATCAGAAGATTTTTCAATCTGCTGTTTCAGTAACAGGCTGCCTCCACCAAGAAATACTGCTGGATTAGTTCGGAAGTCTGGTACATACGCATGAAGTTTATCGATAATCCTCTGCATCCAGTCCCCTGCCATTTTCTGAATTTTCCTTACCACTTCTTCATCCAGAATTGTTGCTTCTTGCATTAATACCTGCTCTACGTCTGCGGATTCCAAATGGATACCGTAATTCTGCTGAATGGAATTAGAAATCTTTGAACGTAAAATTTCCATTCCTGATCTGTCACTGACACGAACTGACAAATCCGGCTGTCCTTTTCGGATTACCAGTAAATCTACTACAGGAGAAATAATCAAGTATTTTCGTCTGGCTCGTAACATGACACAGGAACAACTTGCACAGGACGCTGAGGTCAGTTTCAGTACATTCCGCAAGTACGAAGCCAATGAACGTAATCCGAAATATGAACAACTTTCAAAAATTGCTGATGCGTTAGGTATCAGTGTGAATCTCTTTATGGATTTTGAAATTCAGTCTGTATCCGATCTGTTTTCTATTCTGTTTAAAATGGAGGTACAGGCAGATTTAGAAATTGCAACCTCAAAAGATTTGGCAGATCTATCTGAAGATGCTCTTTTTCTGCATTTTAAAAATGGATACATCAATCACATATTAAGCAATTACCATGCTTCTGTTGAAAATATTCAGGACATGGATGCTCAATATCGTGAAAAAGCTCTATCAGAAATCCAGAACAGATTATTGGATGACAATAGCAGTACCCATACTAACAGTCCTGCTTTATCTGCAGACTCCGGTAAACCTACACTTTCTCTTTCTTCTGCTGATCAGACTTGGTTTGAATTATCCTCTGACTGCTCTGATGAAGAAAAAGAACAAATGATAAAAGCTGCTGCCTTTATAAAAAGCTGTCTGCGACATTCTGATAAATAAATCTTTGCACAAAAAAGACAGATGTTGATATATATTTTCTCATATTTTATCACAGTAACGATATATGTGGAATAGTCATTCCATATCCATTTACTTTTACATTAGTATGCTCCTTCCTCTTTATAATCACAATATGTCGTATTCAATATATCACCAGGACGGTTCTGAATACTTTTCCATATAATATTACGCATGATTCTCTGGCTTCTGGTACCTTTTTTGTCAGACCGAAGAAAAGATACAATGCATCTCCTGCTTTTTATATCTCCATCATCTTCTCTAAATCGTCCGGTCTGACAATATAGTTCTTAAATCCATCAATCAGACTCTGTATCAACATCGGCTCTCCAATAACAGCTGGTATCTCTGCTTCAATTGCCATAGCAACTGTACTGCAAGGTTCATAGTACTTTACGTTTTTTCTTATTCTCAACTGTGTTTCAAATTTTGGGGACTGTAATTTCACATGCTCTGCACTCTCAAGATATGCAAGTATTACTTCGATATTCTCATTTTTAAAATGTGTTATTTCTTCTAACATTCTACATACTGAAAAATGTGTGACATATATGCTGTCAAACTGCTCTAAAAGCTCCAGCTTCTCTTCAACGGCAAGAATATATAATCCCCACACATCGATTGCTATTGATTTATGAATTTCATATTGTAATTTATTTGCAATACTCTTTGGTGACAGATGCCACTCTTCTTGTTCAAACAAAGCTTTTGCTGCATTTGCCCCTTGAATATTGATTCCTCTCCATTCCCGTTCCATATGTGGAGGATATTTCCTCTGCCATACTAAAAATCGTGCCCCTTCATTCGTCAAAAGAACCCCTTCATTTTCTGCTTTATCAAACTTTCCGAATAATGGGTTTTCTTTGCTGAAATGTTTCCATGCATTTTCACTGTCAAGGTTACACATATACGCAATCAAAGAAATTCGATGAAATTCATTTTCCGGCATTAATCCCTGCTCAACCAGAACGTTTCTCATCTCTACAAATTCGTCCGGATTATTAAAACTATTTGTACACATCATCAGCTCCGATTCCCACAACTCTCTGACTATTTCGTCTTTCATTTCATTCTTATGAAGCAGATAAAAATGTAACGCTTTTCTTAAGTCTCTCTGATAATCGAGGATATAACCGATATACGCTCTAAATGCATATTCCGGCTCACTTTCTACATACTCTGTATGTTCTGTAAAAAGTGATTCAAACATAGCATCTGCTTTATCCAGCATATGATTTCTCTTATAAAATTGCAAAATTTCCTTCCATAACTCAAAACACGGATTCTTTTCCCAACTGTGGATATATCTCTCTTCTGCTTCCTCTGGTTCATGGGAACACTCGTAAATAAAATTTTCAAAAGTTATAGCCATTTCCTCTTTCCCATTTTTTTGTATGAACTCCAGATGTCTTTCCATATTGAAAATTATATTCCATCCAAAAAGATACTTTCCCCATCTATAAAGATTGAGCAATAAAGCTCTCACCAATAGCTGTTCTTTTTCATCAATTTGTTCCAGATTTTGTTCCACCTTGTCAATCACATTATATAGCTTTTTATCCAGATTCGAAATTCTTCGTAAATCTTCAGAATTTGTAAAATCAAGCCTATGGAGCGCATCCTGTTCTTCTTTCAATATAGAAAGCAAAATTTTATCCGCTTTGGTTAAATGATGAAACTGTGTTAAATCGATTTGCCCGGACTGACATACGGTTTTTGCATACTTCATTTCAAAATCACGTTTTATCTTCACATCATTCGGTGAATTTTTAATCAAAGTCGGATACAGCGTCAAAATTCGATAATTATCTTGCTCAAAGAAAAACGTATCATATAGGATTCCTCCCTCTCGTTTCATCATCGCCCGGAGATATAATTCATCCGCTTTATCCAATAAAATCAAGAAACATTCTCTTGCTTTATAAAGGGAACTGCGATCCACTTTTTCTATCTCTATTGTATAATCTTCTTTAAGCGCATCATGAATTGCAAGAAGATGGTATGCACAGCCAAGCAATTCAAGCACCGCATGGTCTTGTCCAATCGATATGCACGATTTAAGCATCGAACAGATTTTACATATTGCTTATAATGCTCTCTATACACATAGCCCAACATTTGATAGACAAGTGCTTCCGTTTCCATATCTTCGATTTTTATGTTCAAACATTCTTTTTCATCAAGAAATTTCCCAATCGTTTCTTCTACCGGAGCATCTTCAACATAAGCACGACTGATACTTGCATATACTTCTGCAACGATCTTTACTCTTTCATCCAGATCACTTTTTTGCAAAAGCGCTTCTGTAAATGCGATAGTTTCTTTAAACTGCTTCTTTCCAAAATTAAACGTAATCCAGCGCAGCGGATCATGCCCCTCTAAGAAACCTCGCTTCTGCATTTCCTGTTCTAAAGCCTCATACTCATCGTCCAAAAGACAAGCCTCATAACAATATAACAAATGCTTCATATGTGTACATGCTATCTTCTTACTACACTTTTCAAAGCGTTGATCCTTTATCGCCATTTTTGCTGTATCAATCGCATTCTGAAATTTCACATCATCAATATATGCTCTCACCTTTTCGGTCTGCACAACCAACCACTCATCATAGAGATTCCTAATTTCCGGCTGCGCTTCTTTACTAATATATGTCGGATTATCCTTTTGCGGCGCAATCTCTTCATTTGGAATTCCAAGTATTCGCGATTCCATCCTTATCTGAAAAAATATTTTCATAATACTTCTTATGGCTTCCATCTTCAGAGCATGCACCTTTCCCCGATAAACGCTTCTTCCAACTCCACTTGTAAATAAGCCAACAGTTGTTTTTTCATTTGATTCCAGACTCCACACAGGTGAACCTGAAAAGCCATTTAGCTCATATACTCGATTGCCAGAGTCTACATGAGCATCTTCTATCTGCCACAATAACACCTCTTTATCATTCGCATTATGAAGTATCCTTCCATATGTACCTTCCACATAATTTAGAAGTTCCTCAATCTCTGTTTCACTTCCCAGAAATCCCTGTGCCAGCACGCCATCTCCTTTACGTACTTCGCCAATCACATAATCCGTCGTTTCAAAACTTATCTCTTCTTTTATTTCCAAGCAAATGACTGCTGCATCGATGGAATGTTCTATTAGCCCTTCTGCGCTTTCACTCACTTTATCGATTGGAGAATACTTCACTTGCTCCCGCATCGCTTCCAGCTTTTCTACCCGATATAGTTCCTGCTCCCGATTTAGCGGAAGTAAAGAATAAATCTGAAATGGTTCTTCCAAGTTATCTAGTACATGCGCACAGGTAAAGATATAAAGATTCCTTCCACTTCCCGGATAAAATAAAACTCCACTTCCCGATGACGTTCTCTTTTCATCTGTAATAAACACCGAATACTCTTACGTTTTCAGTTCTAATTGAGCAATTCTTCTTTCTTTGGCAATTTCCACAGATATTCCCCTCTCTCAAAATGTATCTTATCCAACTTTGCTTGCTCTTCGATGGTCAGCATATTTGTCCACCAATCCGTCGAACCATAAATTGTAATCTCATCATTCCACTTCAAAAGCTTTGCGATCGTCTGCTTATCCGGATGGCTGATTCCATCCGTACAGATCATATACGTCTGGCATCTTATCCTCCCACACCACTCTTCTGAAAGATTTCGAACAGAGCCATGATGAGAAAGCTTCATAAAATTATAGCTTTTATTTCCCGCAACTGCTAAAATATCCTCCGCCCAGGCATCTCCTGTAAACAGAAGCTTCTGCCCTTTATATTCAACTTCCATTATGATACTTGCACGATTGCTTGGACTTGCATCCTTTCCTTTAATTGGTAAATTCATCAACTCTTCCAAAGAATATCCGTAATCTGATTGTTTTCCAAGCAGTACATTACCAAACGCTTTCGGAAACAGCTGATACAATGTTTCCTCATTCGGCCATAAAATCCGAAAGACCGCTCCATCTAAATCATATGTCATTCCTGCTATCACCGGTTTAACTGGTATTCCTTGTTCTTTGAGTGCGGTATAGACTTCATCGTTTTGTTTCACAGATAACTCTGCATTTTTCCCCATTAAGTTGCCATGATTCATCCAGACTTCCTCGATACTCAGCTTTATTTTATTGCGTAGGTTGTACAGAAGCCCGCCCAGATGATCCATGTCTACATGCGAAAGCACCATTACATCAATTTTTTCGTGATTTGCCACGATTTGTTTGCAAATCGCTTCAAATTCTAATCCAAAACGTGTCTCACCGCTATCAATTAAAATATTATGCGATATACCGGATGCTCCTGTGTAGCGCAGGCGAAGGCAATCTCCTTTGCCTGCATTGTAATTGAATATTTGTAGCATGTTCTCCTCCGTGAATCCATCATTGAACCTAATTCCTTTATAGATACAAAAAACATAGTATCTTATCCAATATTAACCATACTATATCTGTAACATTGGTATATATATAATCAGCTATATCTGAATTTCCTTTATAATATTGTTTTTTTTCTACAATTATGTTTGGCCTCTTCTCTTATTAACTCCATTTCTTGCTGCTTCATTTCATATTGTTCTTTTTTTGAAGAATTTTTCAACGCTTTTTTAAGTACTTTTATTTCTCCTATCGCTATTCCAGCATCATCCCTTACCTTTTCTGATGCTAATATATCTATCATACCCGGATTACCCTCTCTAGTATGCATAGAATACATTTTTTTAGCATCTTCTTTTACTTGTTCATATGTTCGCAATGCTTCTTTTGCTTGATTAAGTACAGTTCCCATTCTTTTCACTCCCTACTATTGTTTAAGTAAACCTTTTTATCTTTTATTATAGGCTATTGATACACTCTGTACAAGGCACAAAGCAAACTTGACCAGAATCGTTCCGGGTCGAATTATCTGGGCATAAGTTCTTCCACTGTCATCCAGCAGATGCGCTTCGCCGTAGTTGTAGTAAAGCTGTCCCATCACCGTCTCGTCTGCAAAGCGAACATCCAAAACCTGAAGTTCCATCCGTCTTGCCAGCTGCTCACTACTGATGCATCCCCACCGAGCTCAATGTCATCAACTTAAGTCTAGGAACCTTGCTACGAAAATAAAACTCGTAGCAAGGTTCTCCGGCTACTGAAAAGTAGTCGGGGATTTTTTTCTATCATACCTAAAATCTAAGCGCTTACGAAGTAAAAATTCCTGCTGTAATTAGCAACTTGCGTTACTCCTCATATTTTTATGTTAATCTAATCATTTTGTCGGAAAATTCAGGGGATTAGCTCCCCTGCTTTGCCCAAAATTTGTCTCAAAATATCAACAAATCTACACCCTATCATTTTTTAATTTCTTCTACTCTTCTGTGTTTAATTTTCCAAATGCTATAATATATCATTCCACCAACAGCACCTCCCAGTGTATTATAGGTCAGATCTGATATTTGAAATGTTCCAAGATGGAATAATAGCTGAGTAAATTCTATCATAAAAGAAAATACTGCTACAACTTTTGTGGCTTCCCAAACGATTTTTCCAAATCTAATATTCTCAGATTCACCAAGTAATTCTTTTTGAAATGCCCATAATAGCAGAATGAATTACCAACTCCCATGCGGTGCATAGCTCCTATGGAAGTGGTATCTGGGTAGCAGCAGGACACTTTATAAGTCGTCTTTCGAACCTAAAAATAAGCTGTCCACCACCTGCCGAGGCCGTTCAC
>ENA-OPYX01001927-OPYX01001927.1-human-gut-metagenome-genome-assembly--contig:-NODE-1927-length-10118-cov-6.871985_pt1 | contig 10118 bp, 8 predicted proteins | sample MGYA00242639_ERZ504486 | MGnify/ENA primary metagenome ERZ504486 (study PRJEB26092, sample SAMD00036296) | human gut metagenome | host: Homo sapiens | study: EMG produced TPA metagenomics assembly of... | reverse complement strand
AGACCATTACAGGCGATACGAGATCATTATCCAAAGATTATCTTAACAATGGATGAAGAACCAGAAGAACAATATGAGGGAATTCGACGTATTAATGCCAGAGACTGGTTATTGGGGATTGTAGACTAAGCAATGCAAACTCGTGGTAATAATAGTTCACAAATTCTTCATAAAAAAATTAGCACTCACCTCTTGATAATGGAAGTCGATTTTTGTCCTGTTTTGTGTATTGCAGAAATGGCTATTTTACAGGCTTTCAGGGTGTTTAGTCGTTTTGTCTGGTATCGTGGAGTATCGTCAAATTTATCGCAAATGTCGTAAATTTGTCGTAAAAAAATGATGAGAAATGGAGAGTGCTAATAATATGAACGCAGGCTACGAAGTGACTGCGTTCATGAGCAAGTAGCGAAGCGGATTGCGAATGTCCGCTGTTATAACTTATACAAATGTAAATGGATACCTGATTCCTAATCTCACCTATAAATCCGGTGAGCAGATGGAGCAACTTGGAAAGTATGGTTTTCTTCGAAGAGATTATCTGAAGAATCATCGAAACTCAACGTATCAGGTGATACTTTTGCAGGATACGATTGGCGAGCATCTGCTGGAAGTGGATAAGGCTGCCAGAGAACGGGAAGAAATTATTCTGAAACAGTTGGAAGAAAAAGATCCATTGCCGGATAAGGAGAAAAATCAGATGGCATGGGTAAGAGCTGCCAATCAGCACAGAGCGATTGCAGAAGAGATTATTTTCAAGGAATTGATTTATGTTTAAATGAATGTGATGAGGTCGTGGAATGCGACCTCATTGTTGTATGAGAATATAAAATTGCAGTAGGCAGAACGAGAAAAATAGAGTAATATAACAATAACCTGTTGGTGCGATTTTGAAATGCCAAGTTGGCATTTCAAATTATAGAAGGGAATCAATAATGAAAAAAGAGATAATAGTAGCAAATAATATTGATAACATTTACGATGAAATAAATGCATTGATCAGAGAAAAGAAAACGGATGTAAAGAAAGTTGTGAACGATGCCATTATCTCACTTAACTGGGGAATTGGAAAAAGACTTAGTGCGGAGTTCACCGGAGATAATAAGCCTGAGTATGGAAAAAAAGTTGTTGCAGAAGTCAGTAAACGTTTGGAACAGGAGTATGGTTCTGGATTTGATAAAACATCAATTTCGAGAATGATTAAATTTTATCAGGAATTTCCTGACTTCGAAAAAGTTGCGACACTGTCGCAACAATTGACCTGGTCACATTTTGTAGAGATTTTGCCAATACACGACGAGTTAAAGAGAGACTTTTATGCTGCAATGTGTATGCAAGAGAACTGGTCAGTGAGGACATTGCGTGAAAGAAAAAAATCTATGCTTTATGAACGCACTGCAATATCGAAGAAACCAGAAGAAACAATAAAAAATGAGATTGCCGAATTACGGGATGATGGAAAAATGAGTCTGGATCTTTTTTACAGAGATCCATACATGCTTGATTTTCTTGGTTTACGTGATACTTATAGTGAAAAAGATTTGGAAAATGCCATTCTTGCGGAATTAGAAAAATTTATTTTGGAAATGGGATCGGATTTTGCGTTTTTGGCAAGGCAGAAGCATTTTGTGCTGGATGGTAAAGATTACTATATGGATTTATTGTTTTATCACAGAGGTTTGAAAAGGCTGGTTCTTGTTGAGTTAAAGCTTGGAGAATTTGAACCGCAAGATAAAGGACAAGTCGAACTGTATTTGCGATGGTTGGAAAAAAATGAAAGAGTAGAAGGTGAAGAAAGTCCGGTTGCTCTTATATTATGTGCAGAAAAATCGCAGGAAACCATAGAATTAATGCAATTGGATCATGGAAACATCCACGTGGGACAGTATATGACTAAAATGCCTCCAAAAGAACTTTTAGAACAGAAGTTATCACTTGCTATTGCAAATGCAAGAGAGCTATTGGAACAGAGGAAAGAAGAATAAAGGTTTTCAATTTAATAATGAAATGCAAGATAGGCGTGAGTCATAAAAATATGACTTGCGTCTTTTTCTTTTTGCAGAAAGGAGTGAGACATAAAAATATGGCTTGCGTCTTTTTCTGTTTGGAAAGGTAAAAAAATGTATATGTTTTGTCATAATTTGACGTATGGAAAAAGAAAGCAGGGGTTGTTATTATATTGTTAACAAAAGAAGTACTTCTAAAATAACAAAAGGACAAAGCAGGTAAAAGAAAGGAGTTTTTATGAGAAAAAAGATGATTAGCCTGATGATGACAGTCGCTATGGGGACAGTCATGATTAGTGGAGCAACAGTTGTAAAAGCGGATTCAGACGAAAAAGAAACCGTTAAATTAGCGGTGTGGTCTTCTGGAGCAGCAGATAATTTTCAGAAAGGTGCAGATGAATTTAATAAGCGCCAGGATAAAATTAATTTTGTAGTTGAAATGCAATCAGGAGATTATAGCCAATATCTTGGAGCAAAGGTGGCATCTAATGATCTTCCGGATATGTTTTTCCTGAATCCATATGCACAGGTGCAGCAGTTTGCAGCAACAGACAGAATTGTGGATTTGAGCGAGGAAGGATTTGCAACAAAGATTTATGATTCTGTAAAAGATGCATGTAGCTATGATGGAAAAATTTATGCGTATCCAATGGCTCTGGAAATGCTGGGAGTTTATTATAATCAGGAGTTATTTGAAAAGGCCGGAATTACAGAAGTACCGAAAACATTCTCACAAATGAAAGAAGTATGTGAAAAACTTCAGGCAAGTGGTATTACACCATTTGCGGCCACCTATAAAGATGCATGGACATTGAATCATTTATTTAGCTGTCTGCAGGGAGCCGTAGTTGGAGACTATGAGTCATGGGTTGCAGATATGAATGCAGGAAAAGGAAGTTTCAGGAATGATAACTCTTCACTTGAATTTGAGTTTATGGATATGATGAAAGAAAATTCCGGTGGAAATTATATGGATGCAGATTCCACATCAGGATTTAATGCATTTGCATCAGGTGAAGCTGCTATGATTGTGACCGGAGAATTTTCTCTTCTGAATGCACAAAGTATTAATCCGGATTTACAGGTTGGTCTGTTTGGAGTACCACTTACAGAAAATGAGGAAGATGCAAAACTTGATGTAGATGTAGGAATTTGTATTGCAGTAAATCAGAATACTCCACATCTGGATGCAGTGCGTGAGGTTCTGAATTATCTGAGTGATAACACAGATGAAAATGGATGGATGCATTATAGTGCTGATTCGATGGGCGCAGCACCACCTGCAATGGATTTTACAATGTCAACAGAATATCAGTATTTCGAAGATTATAAAAATTATATGTCAAATAACCAGACAAGACCATGGGTATACTCACAGCTTGAGTCAGGCGCTGGCGATATGATTGGACCGGTAATTCAGGGATATTTTGCCGGAACAACGGATATGGACACTACTTTAGATCAGTTAGATTCGAAATTTTCAGAGCTTCTTGAGTAAAGTAAAATCGGGAAATGTATAAGTGGTAACAGAAGCTTCTGCAGAAATGTTGCAGAAGCTTTTGTTATCAGAAAGGAAAATAATTTTATGTTGGATTGTTGTAAAAAAAATAAATGGTTTTATTTTGGCCTTACGATTCCGTCGATGTTATTATACGTTCTTGCACTTGCAGGTCCATTGCTTTTAGGAACACTTCCGGCGTCTTTTTATAATTGGAATTTAATAAAAGGAAATAAAGATTTTGTCGGTCTGGGAAATTACACTAAGCTTCTTGGAGACGAGACATTTATTCATTCTGTGGTATTTACTTTAATTCTGGCGGTAATATCAATTTTAATGTCAAATCTGATTGGCTTTGTAATAGCATATTTTTTAGATTCAAATGTACGGTGTAAAGGCGTAATACGTTCTTTATTTTTTATTCCTAATATTATCAGTGGTGTAATGGTTTCTTTTGTATGGTCTTTTATTTTTACAGGAGCCATTCCAAATCTGGCCAAAATTTTGCATATAGATGCATTGGCTAATATCAGCTGGTTTGGAAATGCAGGTACTGCGGCTTTTACAGTTATTTTAGTAACAACATGGCAGTCTACCGGTTTTCTTATGATGTTATACATTACAGGATTGCAGACAATACAAAAAGATGTGTTGGAAGCAGCTGTTCTGGACGGATGTACAGGAATTAAGAAAATTATTTATATCCAATTGCCATTGTTAATGCCGACAATTACAATTAATCTCTTTGTATCAATTGCAGGAGCTTTCAAAGCATTTGACATTCCGTTATCACTGACTGGTGGAGGTCCGGCAAATAGTACACAGACAATTGCACTGAATATATATAATGATGCATTTGGTTCGTTTAAAATGGGATATGGCTCTGCAAAATCTATAATACTGTTTTTACTGGTAGGTATTATTGCATTGATTCAGCTTAAGATCACTAGAAAAAGGGAGGTACAGATGTAAAGTGGAAAAAGAAGGAATGAATAAAACAGTAGTTTTAAAAAGCATTTTGTGGCTGTGCCTTGGAATTATCTTTATACTTCCGGTTTTTCTTATTATCATGAATGCGTTTAAACCGAATAATGATATATTAACCTCATTTATCTCATTTCCCAAAAGTTTATATCTGGAAAATTTTTCTGAAGCAATGCGGATTATGAACTTTTGGACAGTATTTCGCAATACGTTGTTTGTGACGGTATGTACTGTCATAGTTGCCAGTGCCGTGTCTTTTATGAGTGCATATGGAATTTCACATCTTCCTCAAAAAAAAGGTGACAAATTATACACATTGTTTGTAGTAGGACAGATTATTCCATTTCATGCAGTTATGATTGCAATTTCTATGTTATCTACAAAACTGGGACTGACTAACACGCATTTAGGACTGATTATATTTTATAGTGGGTTTTATACATCATTTGGTGTTATGACATATGTTGGTTTTCTGAAGAGTGTGCCAAGAGAGTTGGAAGAAGCTGCTGCAATTGATGGTGCGGGACCTTTCAGAACAATGGTGCAGATTATTTTGCCACTGGTAAAATCCACAACAGTGACAATTGGCATTTTGTTTTTCCTTTGGACATGGAATGATCTGTTACTTCCAAGTATTATGATCAGCGATGTGAACCTTCGTACAATTACAGTCAATTTATATATGTTTAAATCTTCTACTAATGCTCAATGGAATCTTTTGATTGCAGGATTAGTTGTAAGTATGATACCAATTATAATTATTTATATTGTAGGACAGAAACATATTACAAGCGGTTTAACAGCGGGTGCAGTAAAATAAAAAAGACAGGAGAAGTAAAGATGAGTACATTTTATGAAGATAATATGAACATAAAAAAGATAAATGGTTTTACACTTCAGCAGGTATCAAGGGATGTATGGGCAATTGATGAGTTTGGTATAGATATTATGTATTTGATTATTGGAACGGAAAGAGCCCTATTGATTGATACTGGTATTGGAATAGGAAATATACGGTCAGTAGTAGAAACAATGACTCATCTGCCTTATGATGTAGTAAATACGCATCATCATTATGATCATGTGGGTGGAAATGGGCGCTTTTCAATGGATTTATGCACATAAAAAAGCAATTCCGGTTATTCAGGAACAGAATAATCTGCAGTCACGTAAGGAATTTTTCCGTTCACAGGAAGCCCGTCCAGAATACAATTATGAAGCAAGCCTGGAATTTGATGCATCAATTATGGGTGACTTTGAGATGAAAGGAATAGAGGAAGGATTTGTTTTCCATCTTGGAAATAGAGATCTGGAGGTTTTGGATACACCAGGACATACTAAAGATGGAATTTGTTTATTAGACAGAAAATACAGATTGCTATTTTCCGGAGATACTGTTGTAAGTACGCCAGTATTGATGTTTGATATGTTTTCTGATACAATGAGCACATATTTGGAATCATTGAAAAAATTAGCTCAATTAAGAAATTCATATGAACTTATTTTTCCGGGCCATTATCTCCGACCAATCGGAAGCATCTATATAGACGACCAGATTGCCTGTATTCAGGAAATATTAGAAAAGCATTTGCTTGGAGAAAAAGAAGAGTGTGGTATGACAAAGAGCGAAGTGTATTTTTACCAAAAAGCTTTAGCTTCTGTGTTATATACAGAAGATAGAATCTGCTGAATCAATCTCCGGTATAGACGCATGATATATGCGCTATACCGGGGATTCCTGTTTGTAAGAGAGGTACTAAAAAGAGATGAAGGAAAAAAAAGGACGATTATATAAGTTTTATGGAAAATTAACGATTCGAAATAAATTACTTATTTCCTGTCTCCCATTTGTTGTTTTAGGATATTTTTAATTTTTTATAGTACTACAGTTATTATGTTTGATCAGATGAAGCAGATGGTATATGATCAGACAGAACAAAATTTTATGGAAAAAAAGAAGCTGGTTAATACATTATTAGATAATTATAATCAGGCTACCATAAAATTTTTATATTATACAGATGAAGTGCAGGAATATTTAAATACTCGTCAAAGTGTATTAAGTGTTGAAGAGCAGGAAAAACTGACTGATATGATTTCTTATCAGATAGGATCTCTTATTACAAATAATCAGGATGCGTTAATGAATGTGTGTATTTATAATAAGTTTAACGAATTATATATTAATAATGCAATTTATTATAATACAATAGAACAGACAAATGATTTTGCAGAAATACTGAAAGAAGCAGCAGAAGAAAAGCATGGAAAGCCGGTGCTTCGTATAAATCCCGTGAGGAAAAATATGATTACTTTTGCAAGAAATATCTACGTTCCCCAAATAGAAAAAAGTGATGAAAAAATCGGATTTCTGATGATGGATATTGACAAAACGGGTATGGAAAAAATCATACAGACAGGAGAGGATAGAGATGTGAACGCTATTCTCATATTGGATTCAGAAAATAATATTCTGGTTAATGGTTCAAATTTATCTAATGATAAATGTAAAACTATTTTGAAAGAACCATCCGGAAATTATAAAATTATCAGATATAATCTTCAATATGATGGGTGTAGTCTTGTAGGAATTTTGGATAAAAATCTGCTTTTTAAGAGTGTATATAAAATTTTTTTCAAAGAGATGGTGATGATTTTGGCTGCAATTTCAATTATTGCAATTGCATTATTCATAACGGCGGCTAAAATTGCAGAACAGATTCAGAAATTTATTGTAAAATTACGTCAGACTACAGAGATAAATTCCAATGCGTATGTTGAGGTTGATTCCAATGATGAATTTAGAGAACTGGCAAATGTTTATAATGCGATGTTGGAAAGAATTGACTTGCTGATTCAGCAGGTATATAAACAGCAGTTGTTAATGAAAGATGCCCAGATTGAATCTCTTCAGGCTCAGATTAACCCACACTTTCTATATAATACATTAGACTGTATTAATAGTCTTGCTGATATGGGTAAGACTACGGAAGTTAAAAAGACGGTAACATCTCTTGGAAGCATTATGAGAATGTCTATTAAAGGGGCACAGTTTTTAAAGATTGAAGAAGAATTAAAGTATGTAAATCAATATTTGTATATTCAGAAAATGCGCTTTCAGGAACATATTATCTGTCTGGTAGAAATACCGGAACAATTATATGAATATTACATTCCGAAGCTGATGATACAGCCGCTTTTGGAAAATGCAATTGTCCATGGGGTTTCAGAATTGAAAGAAACAGGAATGATAGCAGTAACCGGGAAGGAAACGGAAGATGCAATTTATATTACTGTAAAAGATAATGGAAATGGGATGCCGGAAACTATTATCAGACAGCTGGAAGAAATAAGAGAAAATGGAATACTGAAAGAGAAGGAACACATTGGTATCTTTAACATTCAGCAAAGACTTTTGCTACTGTATGGAAAAGAATATGGTTTGACTGTGGAACATGTAAAGCCATCTGGGACAGCAGTAACCATCTGTATTCCCAAAACAAAGGGGGAAAAAGGATATGAAAGTGGTAATTATAGATGATGAACCATTGATATCAGACAAATTAAAAAGGATCATGGAAACGGGACTACGGGGTATGCATACGGTTTGTGCTTTTACAGATGCACAGACGGCATTGGATTATATTGAACAGGAAAAACCTGGGGTTATTTTGACAGATATTCGTATGCCGGGCATCACTGGAATCGATCTGGCAAAGCAGATCGATCAAATGGATTATGGAGCAAAAATTGTTTTTCTGACTGGATATGCAGAGTTTGAATATGCCAGATATGGAATAGAGTATAAAGTTTTTGACTATCTTTTAAAGCCCGTAGATGAACAGGAAGCAATCAAGTGCTTAAATCGAGCGATTAGTGCATTTCATGCAGAACAAAAACATACGGAAATGTATCAGATTTTCCAGGATTATTTTGTTAAAAATCAGGAGCTGATCAGACAACAATTTGTGGAAAAACTCTTTTTTCAACCTGTAATTTTTTCAGAAAAACAGATGGAACTGCAAAAGCAGAAGCTGCGGATTGCAATAAACGGATATAGAGTGGTGGCTGTTACATATGACAGGAATCGTATGCCTTTGGAAGAAGAGAGCTATTACAGTTATATAATCCATGAATTTTTTCTGAAAAAATTTAAAGAGATACTGGCACTGGAACATGGTGGTATCTTTTATATGATCTGGCCAACAGAAGAAAAGACACTGTGGAAATTCTGCAGTAAATTAGAGCTGATCAGAAGAGAACTGGCCCAGTTGCAGCCACTGGATTGTATGATAGCTGTCAGCCATTATTCTGAAAATCTGTCTGATATTCAACAGATGAAAAAGGAAGTGTTGAAATGTCTGGAATACGGAAAAGATACGGGATGTACGCAGCTGCTTTCATATCAGGATTTACCGATGGAATATAAGGAAAATGACTTTTTCGATGTTACAGAAGCAATTACAGAACTGATCAGATATCTTCGATCCGGTAATAAGAAAAAAATATTCGAACAGATGCAGAAGATTATCGATGAGACAGAGAAAGAGACAGAAAAATATTTTAACAATATCATGGAGTTGATAGGTGCCAATATATTTTTATTTCTTTCAGGAATTCCATTGGATAAGGAAAGCAAAAATAAGATTACGGAATCATTTGAGCAACAGATTCATGTACAATCGGAAAGAAAGACAAAAGCAGACTATATGAAATATTGGCTGGAGTATATTGCAGATAATATTCAAAGTATGCATAATAATGATCAGAATCAGCTAATCCAGCAAATTTATAAATATCTGAATGATAATTTTTCACAACCAATCGGTCTGACAAATGTTTCAGAACATGTAAACAGAAATCCCTCGTATATCAGTCGTTTTATCAAACAGGCTACCGGAAGAAAATTTTCTGAAATTCTTGCAGAACTGCGCTTGGAGGAGGCAAAAAAATTGTTACGTTCTTCTAATTTAAAGATTACTCAGATAGCAGAGCAGGTAGGATATCCCAATCTACAATATTTTACCCGGGTTTTTACTGGCCAGATGAATATGACACCGGCAGAGTATCGGAAAATTACAACTTATTTTTAAATATTACTATGTTGCAACTTTATACAGTATTTTATAAGTATAAGGACAGTCGATTCTATAATGGCGATTTTGCAACGCTACATACAAATAAATGTAAAGGCAAATGCAGCCTCTATATCTGTAAGCAGGAAAAAAGAGATATAGGGGCTGCATTTATTTTTTTATTGAATCAAATAAGCACTCTACGTGATTGCGAAAAGCAATAAGCAGTGGATGGGGACTTAACGTACAGAAATAAGAATAAATGTAGTCAAGAAAAGTAATTTGATTTTTAACATAAAACGTGAAAATATTATGAATAAAAACTCATAAAACGTGAAGAATAGATTGACAAATGCTCATAAAACGTGATAGTTTTGAAGAAAGGAGGCGGTTCTATGTATTTAAAAAGAAAGATAGATGAGTACCTGCTGGAGTGGAAAAAAAATGAAGAAAGACTTCCGTTAATTATAAAAGGTGCAAGGCAGATTGGAAAAACGGAATCTATTAATCATTTTGCAGAACAAAATTACAGTAATATTGTGAGTATTAATTTTGTTC
>ENA-OPYX01001926-OPYX01001926.1-human-gut-metagenome-genome-assembly--contig:-NODE-1926-length-10120-cov-3.037226_pt1 | contig 10120 bp, 9 predicted proteins | sample MGYA00242639_ERZ504486 | MGnify/ENA primary metagenome ERZ504486 (study PRJEB26092, sample SAMD00036296) | human gut metagenome | host: Homo sapiens | study: EMG produced TPA metagenomics assembly of... | reverse complement strand
AGCAGACCCTGTTCGTTTTGTCCAAGATGCAAAACCTCATCGGCCAATTGTACAGAGGAGCTTCCACGGGTACCGGATCGTAGAACAACAGCCAGAAGTTCGCTGTCTGTCAGCTTCTCCGGTCCGGAATGAAGACATTTTTCATATGGGCGTTCGTCCGGCGGAAGTTCCTGAATACGTTGTGAATATTTCATAAAAAGCTCTCCTTGCCAGGATCTCTTCAGGCTGAGAGCGAAAGTCTGTTTGCCAGACTTTGATTTATCTTATCATAAATTTTCTGTGAATTCAAGATTCCTGATTTATAAGCAATATTTTTTACAGACAGCCTCAGCCACCCGCAGACCGTCCATTGCAGCTGAAGTAATCCCACCGGCATAGCCGGCACCTTCTCCACAGGGATAAAACCCCCGGACATTACTTTCCATCTGCTCGTTTCGAGAGATCCGGACCGGAGAAGAGGTTCTGCTCTCCACACCGGAAAGGATTGCATCCGGTCGGTCAAATCCATGAATCTTTCTTCCACAGGCAGCGATTCCAAGATCCAGCGATTCTGCCAGAAAATCCGGGAAGATCTCACGCAGATTACTCATAGCATATCTTCCACGGATACATGGTTCAACTTCACCAAAAGCTTTTGTCTCTTTTCTTTCATGAAAATCGCCATAGGTCTGTACGGGAATCCTGCCTTCATGGAGCTGATAAGCTTTCTGCTCCAGATACCGCTGAAAGAATATTCCCGCCAGTGGATTCTGATCCAGTTCAGCCGCAAGAGCATCTTCTCCCATCCGCTGCAGATACTTCATTCCATACGTCACATAATCCTGCGGTGAAACCGTTACGATCATAGCACTGTTTGCATTCCGGCTGTCCCGTGCCTGATAACTCATACCGTTGACCGCAAGATAACCTTTTTCAGAAGAAGCATCCACTACATAACCACCCGGGCACATGCAGAACGAATAGATTCCTCTTCCGTTTTCCAGCTGATGTGTCAGTTTATAGCTGGCAGCACCAAGTTCTTTTACTTTCGGTTGTCCATATTGGCTCAGATTGATCATCTTCTGCGGATGTTCGATACGCACACCTACCGCAAACGATTTTGCTTCCATATAGATCCCATGTCTTTTTTAACATAGAAAAGGTATCTCTGGCACTGTGTCCAACAGCCGCAATACAGACCTGTGTTTCTATCCACTCATTCCGGTTCAGCTGGATCCGACAGATCTTTCCATCGCAGATATCCAGATCTGTTACCTGTTTTGTAAAACAGAATCTCCCACCCATCTGTTCAATCTGTTCCCGCAACGATGTGACGATACCAATCAGCTGATCCGTACCAAGATGGGGTTTCTGTTCATATAAAATGTGGTCCGGTGCGCCTCCCTGAACAAAAATCTCCAATACTTTTCTATGTCGTCCCACCGGATCCTTTACCAGAGTATTCAATTTGCCATCCGAAAATGTACCGGCGCCCCCTTCACCGAACTGCACATTGCTGTTCGGATCCAGAATACCGTCTTTCCAGTACTGATCAACCGTTTTCTTTCGTTCTGATGCTTTCTCTCCACGCTCATAAACAACCGGTCGAAGTCCTGCTTTTGCGAGTGCCCATGCGCAAAACAATCCTGCCGGACCACTTCCGATGACAACCGGCGGCTGTTTTAGTTTCTCAGTTCCTCCTGCAGGAAATTGATATTCCGTTTTGTTTGTTAACATAACATTTTTATCGTTAACCTTTTGCATGCGATGAAGGATTTTTCGTTCCTTTGGGGTATCCACATCAACCACATAAACAAATTTCAAATCCGGCTTTTTCCGTGCATCCAGGGATCGACGTACAATCTTCCAGGAAGAAAGCTCTTCTTTTTTTATCTTTAACTGCTGACAGATTTTCTTTTCCAGTGCATCCGGAGTATGATCCACCGGCAATTTTAACTGTGAAATACGAATCATAATATTTTCCCTTCCCTGGCCGCAGCTTTTCCGGCCACTGCTCCGCTCGACCATGCCCACTGTAGATTATATCCACCACATGGACCATCCACATCGATCACTTCTCCGGCAAAATAAACTCCCGGATAGAGACGGGATTCTAAGTGGTCCGTCAGTTCTTCCGGATCCACACCTCCGGAACAGATCTGTGCCTGTCGCAATGCGTATGCTCCTTTTACCGCTATCTGCCAGTCTTTTAATTTCTCTGCGATCTTTTCCGGTTCATAAGTTTTCTTTACCAGAACATCTATTATCTTCTTCGGAAGCAGTCCGATCAATAATTCCTGTGGATTCTTATAAGTGCCATTCTGCCGTTGTCTGTCTGCCAGATATTGTACGAGTTCTTCTTTTGTCAGCTTTGGCATCAGATCCAGATGATAAACAGCTGTTTTTCCTTCCGCAGCCCCACGCACTGCATAACGGCTCAGCTGAAAAACACTGATTCCGGATATTCCATATTCCGTAAATAAAATCTCTCCCTGTTCCTGTCCGATGATTTTTCCGTTCACTTCCAAAATGATGCGGCCATCCATCCGGCTTCCTGCCCATTTCGCATAATAATTGTCTTTTCCACGGATTCCACACAACGACGGTAACGGTTTCACTATTGCGTGTCCCAGTTTTTCGGCCAGTGCATAACCTGTTGCACTGCTTCCCTCTACATTCGACGCCGGACTTCCGCAGGCTATGATCACGCTGTCACAGGGGTACTGCCAGGTAGCTGTCTTCACCAGATACCGGTCATCTTCCCGGAGAATATCCGTCACCTCTTCCGTAGTTTTTATCTTCACTTTCTGATGTCTTGCTTCCATCTCAAGAACCTGTGCAACACCTGCTGCCTGATCGCTGTACGGATATACCCAGCCACCCCGGTCTTTTATATAGATTCCAAGTTCCGAAAAGAATGCCAGTGTATCTTCTAATGGATACTGTGTAATGATTTTCCATGGGAAATCCGGCTGGCTGCTCCGATATCGGGAAGGTTCCTGTACAAGATTTGTCAGATTACATCGTCCGTTTCCTGTTGCAAGAATCTTTTTCCCGGGTTTCTCATTGTGTTCTAAAAGCGTAACCGCGGCTCCCGCCCGGGCGGCCTGGATCGCTGCCATCATTCCGGAAGCCCCACCGCCTATGATCACAACTCTTTTCATGGAAGTTCTACCAGTCCTTTTTCATATAGTTTCTGCAAGCTCATCATAATACCAAGTTTTGCGTGCTGCCAGGTCAGTCCGCCCTGAAAATATACCGCATACGGAGGCTTGATCGGTCCGTCCGCACTCAGTTCAATAGAAGAACCCTGTACGAATGCACCTGCTGCCATGATCACATCGCTGTCATATCCCGGCATCGCCCAGGGTTCAGGATCCACATAGCTGTCGATCGGCGCTGCTGCCTGGATGCCTTTACAAAAAGCAATTACTTTTTCCGGTGCTCCGAAGGTGACTGCCTGAATGATATCGTGGCGGCTCTCCGTACTGTTCGGAACTACTGCAAAGCCAAGACGTTCATACACGTTGGCTGCAAAAATCGCACCTTTCAGAGCCGCTGCCGTAACTGTTGGTGCAAGGAAAAATCCCTGATAGAAAGACTGATTTACGCCCAGTGTTGCCCCTACTTCTTTTCCAAGTCCCGGAGAAGTCAGGCGGTATGCTGCGTTGTCTACATATTCTTTCTTTCCTGCAATATAACCACCGATCGGAGCCAGTCCGCCACCTGGATTCTTGATCAGAGAACCTACTATCAGATCTGCTCCCACATCTGTAGGCTCTATCGTTTCTACAAACTCACCATAACAGTTATCCACCATGCAGATCACATCCTGTTTGATCTCTTTTATAAAATCAATCAGCTGTCCGATCCTTGCTACAGAAAGTGTAGGTCTGGTCTGGTACCCCTTGGAACGCTGGATAGTTACCAGTTTTGTTTTCTCATTGATTGCTTTTCTGATATTTTCAAAATCAAAAGAACCATCTTCCAGCAGATCCACCTGTCGATAGGAAACCCCGTATTCCGCCAGAGAACCGTTTGATGGCCGGATACCGATCACTTCTTCCAATGTATCATATGGCTTTCCTACCGGAGAGAGAAGTTCATCTCCCGGACGCAGGTTACCTGCCAGTGCAACAGCAAGCGCATGGGTTCCGCAGGCAATCTGTGGACGTACCAGAGCGGATTCTGTATGGAATGTAGCCGCGTAAATCTCCTCGAGGGTATCTCTTCCCACATCGTTATATCCGTAACCGCTGGAAGCATACAGGCAGGCTTCACTGGCACGACACTGCTGCATGGCATGAACCACCTTCAACTGATTATACTCTGCCACACGATCGATCTCCTCAAATCGTTGTTTCAGACTCTCAGCAATTTCCTGTCCGAAAGAATAGACTTTCCCATCAATTCCCATTTCTTTGTACATTTCTTTTGTTATTGCCGTATCCATAATTTTCTATTTTTCCTTTCATGCATATCTTATAATTTATTTGAAATTTTCCACGCTCACCTGATTATTTTTTTCTCTCTTAATGAAGCAAGCATGGCATCCAGAATCACCTGTGCATCATACCCAAAATCCTGCTTGTCAAACCATTCCACCTGACGTTCTCTCTTAAACCAGGTGATCTGCCGCTTGGCAAAATGTCTGGTATCCCGTTTTAATACATAAATCGCTTCTTCCAGCGACCAAGTACCATCCAGATAAGAAAGAATTTCTTTATATCCCAGTCCCTGCATGGACACCATTCCTTTATGATAGCCCATTTTTTTCAGTGTTTTCACTTCATCGATCAATCCATCGGCAAGCATCTGGTCAATTCTGGCATCGATTCGTTCATACAAACGGGTTCTTTCATCATTTAACACAAAATACGCCAGATTATATGGGGACTCTTTCTGGCGCTGCTCCTCATTATGCTGAGAAATCGGCTTTCCCGTCTGCCGGTAATATTCCAGTGCACGGATCACCCTTTTTTACATTGTTTGCATGAATCGCCGCCGCAGATGCAGGATCCACAGCAGCAAGCATCTCATGAAGCACCTGCGCTCCCTCAGTCTTTGCTTTTTCTTCCAGCATCTGCCGATAAGTCGTATCCTCTCCATGCACAGTGAAATCAATATCTCCGGTTACTGCCTGGATATAGAATCCGGTACCGCCCACCAGTACAGGAATCCGCCCGCGGTCATAGATTCCTTTCATGGCTTCTTTTGCCATCTGTTGAAACCGTACCACATTAAATTCTTCATCCGGCTCCAGACAGTCCACCAGATGATGGGGGACTCCCTGCATCTCCTCCGGCCGGATCTTTGCGGAACCGATATCCATATGACGATAGACCTGCATGGAATCCGCGGAGATAATTTCCCCGTTCACCGCTTTTGCCAGTGCAATGGAAAGGCTTGTTTTTCCTACTGCAGTAGGACCTGTTAATATAATCAAAGGTTTCTTCACTCTGTTCACCTACACAATCCGCTTAAATTTCTTTTCCAGTTCGTATTTGGTCATGGAAATAATGGTCGGTCGGCCATGGGGACAGTTATACGGATTCTCCAACTGCAACAGTTCATCGATCAGTGCTTCTGTCTCCCGAAGCGATAACTTCTGATTTCCCTTCACCGCTGCCTTACACGCCATGGTCGCCATCCGATCCGAAAGGACATCCAGCGTTTTTGAGGATGGATCCTCCTCCAGATGATCCAGCACTTCAATAAAAAATCCCTGTTCTGTCATTCCGAACAGATTCTGCGGCACTGCCCGGATACTGTATTCCCTTCCTCCAAAGGATTCAATCTCAAACCCAAGGGTTTTAAAAATATTCTGATACTTTTTCATTTTCTCCTGTTCTTCCAGATTTAGAGAAATGATGATCGGCGGGCTGACGATCTGTGAACTTACATTCCGTTCTTTCATCTCTTTTACGATTCGTTCATACAACACTTTTTCGTGAGCTGCATGCTGGTCAATGATATACAATTTATCTTCCATCTGTACCAGCCAATACGTATCAAAAACCTGTCCGATGATCTTGTGATGTTTTTTTGCTTCCGGACTTAGCAGTTTTCCGTCGAAAAGATCCATCTGCTCAGCCTTCTGAACACCCGGAGCAGCTATATTATCTCTTCTGTCTAAAACGACTTGTCCTACCTGCAAATTCGGATTCTGCTTCGCCGGATTCTCATTCCTGTATCCAGTCTCACGCTTTTCTCCGTAACATCCCGTTCCCTGCTCCCTTACAACCGATCCTTTGTGAGTTTCTTCACCGGAAGCTGCCACTGCTACTGTCCTGTCAGCTATCGGGTTAGCCGCTTTCGCACGGTTTTTCAACTCTTCCGGCTGCACTTTCTGCTGCATCTGATATCCTCTCGGCTGTTCGATCTGCCGGCGCTGTACCTCAAAAGGTTCCGGTGCTTTATCCCGGTTCGCAGGACGTACCGCCAAACGGTCTTTTCCAATCGTAACCTGTGGAATCAGTTCTTTGTGCTGCAGACCCTGTATAATTGTCTGATAAATCTGTCGGTAGATCAGTTCCTGATCTGAAAAACGTACTTCCATCTTGGTTGGATGCACATTGACATCTACATCAGAGCCTTTGATCTGAATATGAAGACAGGTAAACGGATATTTATGCTGCATCATAAACGTATGATAAGCATCTTCCACTGCTTTTGTCACGATCTTACTCTTTACATATCGTCCATTGACATAATAATTTTCAAAATTACGGTTTCCCCTGGAAATTACCGGTTTCCCGATAAATCCATCGATTCGGATCGTCTCATCCCGGTCTTTTGTATGGATCTCAATCAGTTCCCTGGTAATATCTCTCCCGTAGATCTGATAAATCGCTTCTTTCAGATTATTATTTCCGGAAGTATGCAGTTTCGTCTGACCGTTTTGCATATATTTGAAAGAAATATGCGGATGCGACAGTGCCAGCTGTTCGATAAAACTGCTGATATAACCGGCTTCTGTAGTCGGTGTCTTTAAGAATTTTGCCCTTGCAGGCGTATTATAAAACAGATCCCGTATCAGGAAAGTCGTTCCGTCCGGCGCACCGATCTCCTCCATTCCCTTTTCCATACCGCCCTCAATCTGATAGCGGACTCCGATCAGCTGTTCATGGGGTTTTGTGATCAGTTCCACACGGGAAACAGCAGCAATACTCGACAGCGCCTCGCCACGAAATCCAAGAGAAGAAATCAACGAAAGATCTTCCACTTTACGGATCTTGCTGGTCGCATGACGAAGGAATGCCAGCGGAACCTGTTCTTTTTTCAATACCTGTACCATTATCGGTGATACGGATAAATGTGGTACCGCCTTCCTTGATCTCCACAGTAATCGCACTGGCTCCCGCATCAATGGCATTTTCCACCAGTTCTTTTATAACCGAAGAAGGACGCTCCACCACCTCTCCTGCTGCAATCTTATCAATTGTACTCTGATCCAAGACTGAAATCTGTCGTTTCATCGATCTATTTCCTTCCTAAGCTATAACATCTGCTATATTTCGTTTACCAGCGATTTTTTAATTTATTCTGTAACCGATATAACGTATTCATCGCATCCATCGGTGTCAGCATCGTAATATCCAGATTTTTCAGTTCTTCTATGATATCCTGATCCTGTACCGTATCAAACAGGGAAATCTGTTCCAGATCCACTTCATCATAATGTACGGCTTTCGGTTTTGTCTTTCTGGAATTCTCTGCCAGATCTTTAAATGTACTGGTAATATCCGTATGTACCAGTTCATCCACCAGTTCTTTTGCACGATCCAGAACACTGTCCGGAACACCTGCAAGCTTTGCCACCTGGATACCATAACTTTTATCGGCACCACCTTTTACGATTTTTCGCAAAATACGATATCATCGCCCCGTTCTTTCACCGCGATACAGTAATTATTAACGCCCGGAATCTTTCCTTCCAGCTCTGTCAGTTCGTGATAGTGGGTAGCAAACAGAGTCTTTGCCCCGAGAAGTTTTGTATTACTGATGTGTTCGATAACTGCCCAGGCAATGGACAGTCCGTCAAAGGTACTGGTTCCACGGCCAATCTCATCCAGGATCAACAGACTTTTCGCAGTCGCATTGCGAAGAATATTGGCCACCTCTGTCATCTCCACCATGAACGTACTCTGTCCGCTGGCCAGGTCGTCCGAAGCTCCGACACGGGTGAAAATCCGGTCTACCACACCAATCTTTGCTTTTTCTGCCGGAACAAAAGAACCAATCTGCGCCATCAAAACAATCAGGGCAGTCTGCCGCATATAAGTGGATTTTCCTGCCATGTTCGGTCCGGTGATCACGGAGACACGCTTGCTGCCGTTGTCCAGATAGGTATCATTTGCAATGAACATATCGTTGTTGATCATCTTTTCAACAACCGGGTGGCGGCCATTTTTGATGTCGATCACACCTTTTGTATTGACCGTTGGGCGTACATAGTTATTGCGCTGGGCAACCACGGATAACGATGCATAGACATCCAGCTGCGCGATGGCTTTCGCTGTCTCCTGGATTCGCGGAATCTGTGCAGCCAGTTCTTCTCTCACCTGACAGAACAGATCGTATTCCAGGGCAAATAATTTATCTTCCGCGCCAAGGATCATATCTTCCAGTTCTTTTAGCTTCGGTGTGATATAGCGCTCGGCATTGGTCAACGTCTGTTTTCTTGTATAGTATTCCGGCACCAGATCTTTAAAACTGTTCGTCACTTCAAGATAATAGCCAAATACTTTATTATATTTGATCTTCAGATTCCGGATACCGGTTTTTTCTTTCTCTTCTGCTTCCAGCTGTGCCAGCCAGGATTTTCCCTGGGTTTTTGAATTCCGATAGGTATCTACCTGTTCATTATAGCCTTCCCGGATGATCCCGCCTTCTTTGACTGCCAGTGGTGGATCTTCCGTAATGGAGGCTTCTAACAGTGTATACAGATCTTCCAGGCCATCCATCTGTTCGTTAATGCGTACCAGCAGCGGACTGGTAAAGTTCGCCAGCAGATTCTTAATATGAGGAATCATTTCCAGAGACATTTTAAATGCCAGCAGATCTCTCGGGTTCGCAGAACGATAACTGATCCGACTGACCAGACGTTCCAGGTCATATACCGGATTCAGGTATTCCCGGACCTCCTCGCGAAGCATCGCCTGCATGTTCAGTTCCGTTACCGCATCCAGTCGTTCGTTGATCGCATCTGCATCGATCAATGGCTGTTCCACAAAGCTTCGCAGCATACGGGCTCCCATGGCAGTTTTCGTCTTATCCAACACCCACAAAAGAGAGCCGCGTTTCTGTTTTTCCCGCAGGGTCTCCACCAGTTCCAGATTTCTTCTCGAAGAACTGTCGATAACCATATAGCGGTCTGTAGTATACGGGATAATTTTATTCATATGCTCCATGGTATTTTTCTGGGTATCCAGAAGATACCGGAACAGGGAACCGGCTGCGATCACACCGCTGTCATAATCAGCCAGTCCCAGCCCCTCAAGAGAGGAAATCTTAAAATGCTCCAGTAATGTCTGCTTACACAGATCATCTCCAAAATACCAGGATTCCAGTGCAAACACAGAGATATGCAGACGGTTCCTCAGGTCGTCCACATCCACACCGGAGACCAGAAAAGCATCATTACAGATGATTTCTGCCGGAAGGAACTTATTGATCTCATCCCAGAGTTTCCGCTCCTCATCAATCTCTGTCACATAGCAATCACCGGTTGTGATATCTGCAGTGGATACCCCAAAATGATCTCCCACACATACGATGGCCATCAGATAATTATTCTTTCCTTCATCCAGTTCCTGCATATTAAGATTCGTTCCCGGTGTCACAACACGGGTCACTTCTCTTTTTACGATTCCCTTTGCCGTTTTCGGATCCTCTACCTGTTCGCAGATGGCTACTTTATACCCTTTATCGATCAGACGATTGATATATGTTTCTGCTGCGTGATACGGAATCCCGCACATCGGAGCCCGTTCAGAAAGACCACAGTCTTTGCCGGTAAGTGTAAGTTCCAGTTCACGGGAGACAGTTTTCGCATCCTCAAAAAACATTTCATAAAAGTCCCCAAGACGATAAAAAAGAATCGAATCTTTATACGCACATTTTGTCTGACAGTAATGGA
>ENA-OPYX01001925-OPYX01001925.1-human-gut-metagenome-genome-assembly--contig:-NODE-1925-length-10124-cov-3.566870_pt1 | contig 10124 bp, 10 predicted proteins | sample MGYA00242639_ERZ504486 | MGnify/ENA primary metagenome ERZ504486 (study PRJEB26092, sample SAMD00036296) | human gut metagenome | host: Homo sapiens | study: EMG produced TPA metagenomics assembly of... | reverse complement strand
CTTCACAGTTACGAGCCAAAATGCATTTAAAATCACCTTCGGTGATGGCATTTTTGCTTGTATGTCTCGGGATTTTGGCATATTTATGCCAAAACACCTCGCGGGATAATGGCTACTGAATAGTTACATTAAATCAGTGATTTTGATCTGGCGAAGAGCCGGTTCGAAAAAGGAGGAAAGCAATGAGTTACGCAGATGATTTATTTATCCGCATGTGTCAGGATATTATAGATAACGGATTAAGTACGGAGGGAGAAAAAAGTGCGTCCGGTGTGGGAAGATACCGGGGAGAGCGCTTACACGATCAAGAGGTTTGGTGTGGTCAACCGCTATGATCTTTCAAAAGAATTTCCGGCACTGACACTTCGGAGAACAGCACTGAAAAGTGCTTTTGATGAGATCCTGTGGATCTGGCAGAAAAAATCGAATAATATTCACGATCTGAACAGCCATATCTGGGATAGCTGGGCAGATGAAGACGGATCCATCGGAAAGGCCTACGGGTATCAGCTGGGCGTGAAGCACCAGTATAAAGAGGGCATGATGGATCAGGTCGACCGTGTACTGTATGATCTGAAAAACAATCCATACAGCAGAAGAATCATGACGAACATCTACGTGCATCAGGATCTGCACGAGATGAATCTGTATCCCTGTGCGTATTCGATGACATTTAACGTGACAAAAGAAAAAGACAGTGACAGACTGACACTGAACGGTGTGTTGAACCAGCGTTCTAATGATGTGCTGGCAGCGAATAACTGGAATGTCTGCCAGTATGCGCTGCTTCTGATGATGATCGCACAGGTATGCGATATGAAAGCGGGCGAACTACTCCATGTGATTGCGGATGCTCATATATACGACCGCCATATCCCACTGGTAAAAGAGCTGATCAGCAGAGAAACTCATCCGGCACCAAAGGTATGGCTGAATCCGGAAGTCAAGGATTTCTATGCATTTACAGTGGATGATCTTCATGTGGAAGATTATGTAACAGGACCACAGATTAAAAATATTCCGATTGCTGTGTAAGAAGATGATTTTAAATGCATTTTGGCTCGCAACGGTGAAGGTAGTGAGCAGTTACAAGCAGACAATGAGTCGGGAAAACAGAAAAATAAAAACGTATCAGACAGGAGAATAATAATGAATCTTATTGTAGCAGCAGATAAAAACTGGGGCATCGGAAAAGACAACAAACTTCTGGTGAGCATCCCTTCCGATATGAAATTTTTCCGTCAGGAAACCATGGGAAAAGTAGTAGTTATGGGAAGAAAGACTCTTGAAAGCTTTCCTAACGGTCTGCCGTTAAAAAACAGAACCAACGTGGTACTGACCAGCGATAAAAATTATCAGGTGAAAGATGCAGTGATCGTACACAGCATCGATGAAGTTCTAGAAGAACTGAAGAAATATGATGATGATGAGATCTACGTCATTGGTGGAGGAAAAGTTTATGAAGAACTGCTTCCATACTGTGATGTGGCGCATGTGACCAAGATTGATTTCGCTTTTGAGGCGGATACTCATTTTCCGAATCTGGACGAAGATCCGGAGTGGGAAATCACTGCAGCCAGCGATGAACAGACGTATTTTGATCTGGAATATACATTTGTAAAATACGAGAGAAAGTAATAAGAAAAAAGGTAACTGTGAGGGTACTGAAAAGTTGCAAAAAAAGAAAGCAACAGGAAAGACCGGGAGGACATTGGGTCAACATGGAAAAAAACGATTGGCAAGGATCAGAAAAATAATAATGGAAGCGATTTTATGAAAGTTGTCCAGGATGCCATCAACAGCGGGGACTATCAGCAATTAAACGAGCAGGTGCGAAAGACAGTCAGTGCTTCCGTACAGGAAGTGTACAATATGGGTGGAAAACTGCAAAATGGTATTATGGAGGGGATGCGACAGGCAGGAAACGGACTGCAGGAAGGTCTGAAAGAGGGCATGAACAGTGCACAGCGGGAGTGGAGAGAGTCAGCAAATACAGGCTGGAAAAAAACAGAAGTGACATACCGTACGAATTACGGCAAAGATCATACACCGGCATATCAGGCGGGTGCCTGGAAGCGGACACAGCAGGGGAAACAGCTGCCGGCCATCTATGCACCGAATCCGCCGGGAAAAATCACAGGAACGATTCTTGCCATCACAGGATACTCTCTGACCGGTGTATTTGCACTCAGTACTATTGTGACAGGAATCGTGACAGCCATTTATCCCGGTGTACCGTCAATCATTGCAACCGCCACCGTGGGAGGCATTACAGCGGCAAGTCTCGGAATGGGAATCACCGGAACTGTGATCCGTGGCAGAGTGAAGAGATTCCGCCAGTACGTACAGCAGATCGGAGACCGGGCATACTGCAATATCAAAGAACTGGCCGATAAGACCGGAAAGACAGAAACTAAGGTTCGTAAGGATCTGAAACTGATGATTGAGAAAAGAATGTTTCTGCAGGGGCATCTGGATCAGAAAGAAACCTGTCTGATCGTTACGGACGCGATGTATCAGCAGTATCTGGAAACGGAAAAACAGGCGAAAACCGTACAGATGCAACAACAGCAACAGAAAGAACAACGCTCCCGGATGCCGGAAGAGTGCAGAAAGATCCTGGAAGAAGGACAGGAATACATTACTTATATTCATAAGTGTAATGACGATCTTCCGGGAGAAGAAATTACCAGAAAACTGAGCCGCCTTGAAACTATCATAACCCGTATCTTTCAGGAAGTGGAAAAACAACCGGAACTGGCTTCAGATCTGCGCAGATTTATGAATTATTATCTGCCAACCACCTCAAAATTTGGTGGATGCTTATCGCGAGATTGAACTGGACAGCTTCAGGACAGAACAAAATGAAAAGACAAAAAAAGAGATTGAAGATACCCTGGATACGATCAATCAGGCATTCGAAAAACTGTTAAACAGTTTCTTTGAGGAACGTGCCATGGATATTTCTTCGGATATTTCCGTGCTGCATTCCATGCTTGCGCAGGAGGGACTGACTCAGGGAGCATTTGAGCAGAAAACGGGATATAAAGACCAAACATGAGGAGGAGAACGATATGAGTACACTGGAGAGATGGAGATGCCAACGTTGACCTTTGATCCGGCTCGGAACCGGAAGAAAAGGCACCGGTAGTTCCGGTACAGGAAGAAAAAGCAAAACTGGATGACAGCATGTTAAATGATAAAGAACGTCAGATGGTGGAGAGTTTCGCAAAACAGATCGACCTTCATAACACCAACGGCATTCTGCAGTACGGTGCGGGAACCCAGAAAAAAATGGCCGATTTTTCTGAGAAAGCACTGGAAAATGTAAAAACCAAAGATCTTGGATCTGTGGGAGATATGCTGACGAATGTGGTGACTGAACTGAAGAGCTTTGATGCGCAGGAAGAAGAAAAAGGATTTTTCTCTTTTCTGAAGAAGCCGGTGGACAAAATCACCAGTATGAAGACAAAGTATGACAAAGTAGAGACAAATGTGGAAAAAATCTGTACAGCCCTGGAAGATCATCAGACACAGCTGATGAAAGATGTGGCGATGCTGGATCGGATGTATGAGCAGAATCTGCTGTATTTTAAAGAGCTTTCCATGTATATTCTGGCAGGAAAGAAGAAACTGGAAGAAGTAAAAACGACCGAACTGACACAGCTGATGGCAAAAGCACAGGCAAGCGGACAACCGGAAGATGCACAGGCAGTCAAAGATCTGACAGGGCTGTGTGACCGGTTTGAAAAGAAGATCCATGATCTGGAGCTGACACGTATGATTTCGATTCAGACAGCACCCCAGATCCGTCTGGTACAGAACAGTGATACCATGATGGTGGAAAAGATCCAGACTACGGTAGTGAATACGATTCCGCTGTGGAAGAGTCAGATGGTACTGGCTCTTGGCGTGGAACATGCCTCTCAGGCAGCACAGGCGCAGCGTCAGGTTACGGATATGACCAACGATTTGCTCAGAAAGAATGCGGAAGTGCTGAAAGTGGCATCTGTGGAAGCAGCGAAAGAGTCTGAGCGTGGTATCGTAGATCTGGAAACCCTGCAGAATACCAACGCATCTCTGATCTCTACCCTGGACGAAGTGATGCAGATCCAGGCAGACGGCAGAATGAAACGACAGGCAGCAGAAGTGGAACTCCGGAAGATGGAAGATGAACTGAAGAATAAGCTGCTGGAGATTCGATAGTTGTAAAATAAGGGAAATCAGAAGAAAGTAAACAGTGACAAAGACGGAATCATATCAGATGCATAAAAAGGATGGTTTATGCAGAGGAGAAAAGAAAAAGGAAGGTGCAGTGATGTATCGGGAACATACAAAAACAATTAAAATCGGAAATCAGGTGATCGGTGGCGGACATCCGGTGCTGATTCAGTCGATGACGAATACCAAAACAGAAGATGTAGCGGCGACGGTTGCACAGATTCTGACACTGGAAAAAGCAGGATGTCAGATCATCCGCTGTGCTGTGCCGACGATGGAGGCTGCAAGAGCACTGGGAGAGATCAAAAAGCAAATTCATATTCCTCTGGTAGCAGACATTCATTTTGATTATAAACTGGCAATCGCAGCGATGGAAAACGGTGCGGACAAGATACGTATCAATCCGGGAAATATCGGAAGCCGGGAACGCATCCAGGCTGTGGTTGATGTGGCGAAAGAACGCCAGATTCCGATCCGTGTCGGTGTAAACAGCGGTTCGCTGGAAAAAGAACTGGTGGAAAAGTACCACGGAGTGACGGCAGAAGGTTTGGTGGAGAGTGCTCTGGATAAAGTAAAGATCATCGAGGATATGGGATATGATCAACTGGTGATCAGTATCAAATCCTCGGATGTTCTGATGTGTGCAAAAGCCCATGAATTAATTGCTCAAAAAACGGATTATCCGCTCCATGTGGGAATCACTGAGGCGGGAACTCTGTTTTCCGGAAATATCAAGTCTGCAGTAGGACTTGGTATCATTCTCTACCAGGGCATCGGCGATACGATCCGTGTATCCCTGACCGGAGATCCGTCAGAAGAAGTCAAATCAGCCAAACGGATCCTGAAAACACTGGGACTTCGAAACGGCGGCATCGAAGTCGTATCCTGTCCGACCTGCGGAAGAACGCAGATAGATCTGATAGGTCTTGCCAATAAAGTAGAAGATATGGTACAGGATATTCCACTGGATATCAAAGTGGCTGTTATGGGTTGTGTGGTAAACGGACCGGGAGAAGCAAAAGAAGCAGACATCGGAATTGCCGGAGGGAAAGGTGTGGGACTGCTGATCAAAAAAGGAGAGATTATCAAAAAAGTACCGGAGGATCAGCTCTTAGAGACACTCCGGGATGAGTTACTTCACTGGAATGCGTAAGTGGTGAATAAGACATGATGACAGAAAAAGATTTTTTAGATGTATTTCCCCAGTTGAAGGTGAATCCGGAACTGGAAAGCCTTCTTGGGGAAGTAAAAGTAATGAAAGTATCCATAAACCCGCAGAAGGACTGTCTGCGGGTTTATGTTCTGAGTAGACAGTGGATTCATAAAAAGCATATTTATCATCTGGAAGAGACAATTAAAGAACAGTTTTTTGCCAATGCACCTCTGCGGGTGAAAATCATCGAAAAAATTCCAGCTTTCCAGTCAGTATACACCGGAAAATTTTCTGGATGTATATCGTCAGAGTATTCTGCTGGAATTAAAGCAGTACAGCGCACTGGAGTACAATATGTTCTATACAGCAGAGATTACGTTCAGTGATCCGGAGACGATGGAGCTGGTGATGACTGATTCGGTGGTCGCGAGAGACCGGGAACATGAACTGGTGCGGGTGCTGGAAAAAATCTTCTGCGAGCGGTGTGGTTTCAACCTGAAAGTACATCCGGCTTATCGGAAACCAGTGGAAAGTAAAGGAAGAAAGAACAGTGAGCTGAGAATTCTGGAGGAAGCCAGACAGATTCTGCTGCATTCTAAAGTCGGGAATAAAAACAGTGGCCGGGAAACAGGGGAAGACCTGTCCGGTCAGGGCATGGAAGCACCATTTGATGAAGACCGGATGATCGGGGCAGACGGAAAAGAACAGAGACCACAAGGGGAAAAAATCTACAGAATCAGGACACGGACGGTGGAAAACAGCCGGCAGCTGCACAGAAAAAAGGAAAAGAAGGGAACAAAGGCGGTTTCCGGGATCGAAACGGTGGAAAAAAATGGTGGACCGTGGGAATTTTCAGAAAGGTCGTTACGGCGATGGACCACGTCCTTTGAAACGGTCCGACAACCCGGATGTGATCTATGGAAGGGATTTTGATGACGATGCCATCACCATTGATTCTATTGCCGGAGAGATGGGAGAGATTACGATCCGCGGACAGGTAACTTCCGTGGAAGCCAGAGAAATCCGAAACGAGAAGACTATCTATATGTTCAACATCACGGACTTTACGGATACGATCACCGTAAAAATGTTTCTGCACAACGAACAGGTTGCCGGAAATCAGTGGAGCTATCAAAAAGGGTGCTTTCCTGAAGCTAAAAGGTGTGACCACCATCGATAAGTTCGATCATGAGATCACCATCGGTTCCCTTGCAGGTATCAGGAAAATCAGTGATTTTACCACCAGCCGGATGGATAACAGTCCGGAAAAGCGAGTAGAGCTGCACTGCCATACCAAGATGAGTGATATGGATGGGGTTACGGATGCAAGCGTTCTGGTAAAACGCGCCTACAAATGGGGACATCCGGCCATCGCGATCACAGACCATGGAGTGGTACAGTCCTTCCCGGAAGCCAATCATGCCTATGACGATATTGTCAGCGATTACCGAAAACAGTACCAGAAAGATCACCCGGAAGCGACAAAGGATGAGATGAAACAGGTGTATCCGCCGTTTAAGGTAATTTATGGTGTGGAAGCCTATCTGGTGGATGATGTGAAAGGCATGGTTACCGGAAGCAGGGGACAGAGTCTGGATGATCCCTATGTGGTGTTTGATATCGAAACCACCGGTTTCAGTCCGGTGGCTAACCGGATCATCGAGATTGGTGCGGTTCGAGTGAAAGAGGGTTCCATCGTGGATCGCTTTTCCGTTTTTGTCAATCCGCAGGTGCCGATTCCATTTAAAATCGAACAGCTGACCGGCATCAATGACAGCATGGTTGTGGATGCAGAGACCATAGAAGAAGTTCTGCCAAAATTCCTGGAATTTTCCAAGGGTGCGGTCATGGTGGCGCACAATGCCGGATTTGACATGAGTTTTATCATCGAAAACTGCAAACGCCTTGGAATCGAACAGGATTTTACTTATGTGGATACGGTAGGTCTTGCCCGGATGCTTCTGCCGGGCCTGAACCGGTTCAAGCTGGATACAGTGGCGAAAGCACTGAATATTTCCCTGTTGAATCATCACCGGGCAGTGGACGATGCGGCCTGTACGGCGGAAATTTTTGGTAAAATTCATTAAAATGTGTAAGGAACGAGACATCTTTGATCTGAATGTATTAAATGAGGCCGGAAAACTCTCCGAGCATACCATCAAAAAACTGCCGACCTATCATGCGATTATTCTGGCCACCAGCGAGATTGGCCGGGTCAATCTGTACCGTCTGGTGTCAAAATCACACTTGGAGTTTTACAATCGGCGGCCCAGGATCCCAAAGAGTGTGTATCTGCAGTATAACGAAGGACTGATGATCGGATCTGCCTGTGAGGCGGGAGAACTTTTCCAGGCGATTTTAAGGGATGAACCGGAATCAGAGATCGCCCGTCTGGTGGAATTCTATGATTATCTGGAGATCCAGCCGATCGGTAACAACATGTTTATGGTGCGGGATGAAAACAGGGATAATGTAACCTCCGAGGAAGATCTTCGGGATCTGAATCGACGGATCGTGAAACTGGGAGAACAGTTTAAAAAACCTGTGGTTGCCACCTGTGATGTACATTTTATTGATCCCGAGGATGAAGTCTACCGGAGAATCATCATGACCGGAAAGGGATTCAGCGATGCGGATGATCAGGCACCGCTGTATCTGCGGACCACAGAAGAGATGTTGAAGGAATTTGAATATCTGGGTGCGGAGAAAGCGGAGGAGGTTGTTATCACAAACCCGAATAGAATCGCGGATATGTGTGACCGGGTCTGCCCGATCCGTGACGGTAAATTTCCTCCGGTTATTGAAAACTCGGATCAGATGCTTCGTGATATCTGCTATAATGAGGCTCATGCGATCTATGGACCGGATCTTCCGGAGATCGTATCGGCACGGCTGGAGCGGGAACTGAACTCCATCATCTCCAATGGATATGCCGTAATGTACATCATTGCACAGAAACTGGTTTGGAAGTCCAACGAGGACGGGTATCTGGTAGGTTCCCGTGGATCCGTAGGATCATCCTTTGTTGCCACGATGGCGGGAATCACGGAAGTCAATCCGTTAAGTCCTCACTATCTGTGCGGAGAGTGCTATTATGTGGATTTTGATTCCGACGAAGTGAAAGCATATTCCGGCCGTGCCGGTTGTGACATGCCGGATAAGATATGCCCGCGGTGTGGAAAACCATTGAAGAAAATGGGGTTTGATATTCCGTTTGAGACTTTCCTGGGATTCAAGGGAAACAAAGAGCCGGATATCGACCTCGAACTTCTCCGGTGAGTATCAGAGTAAGGCACATAAATATACAGAAGTAATCTTTGGTGCGGGACAGACTTTCCGTGCCGGAACGATCGGTACGCTGGCGGATAAGACAGCGTTCGGTTATGTGAAAAACTATTACGAAGAGCGTGGTGTGCACAAGAGAAACTGCGAGATCGACCGGATCGTGCAGGGATGCACAGGTATCCGTCGTACCACCGGACAGCATCCGGGCGGTATCATCGTTCTTCCTTTTGGTGAAGATATCAACTCCTTCACTCCGGTACAGCATCCGGCAAATGATGTGAATACTGATATTATCACTACCCATTTTGATTACCATTCTATCGATGCGAACCTGCTGAAGCTGGATATTCTGGGACACGATGATCCGACCATGATCCGTATGCTGGAAGATATCACCCATTTTGATGCTCAGCAGGTGCCGTTGGATGATCAGAGTGTCATGTCCCTGTTCAAGAGTACGGAGGCACTGGGAATCACACCGGAAGATATTGGCGGCTGTCCACTGGGTTGTCTTGGGATTCCGGAGTTTGGTACGGATTTCGTTATCCAGATGCTTCTGGATACCAAACCGGAATCTTTTTCAGATCTGATCCGTATCTCTGGTCTGTCCCATGGTACGGATGTGTGGCTGGGTAATGCACAGACATTAATAGAGGAAGGAAAAGCGACCATTTCCACGGCCATCTGTACCCGTGATGATATCATGATCTACCTGATCAATAAGGGACTGGAGAGTGAGCTTTCGTTTACCATCATGGAGAGCGTCCGTAAAGGTAAGGGACTGAAATCGGAGTGGGAAGAGGAGATGAAAGCCCACGATGTGCCGGACTGGTACATCTGGTCATGTAAGAAGATCAAGTACATGTTTCCGAAGGCTCATGCGGCAGCCTATGTTATGATGGCGTACCGGATCGCGTATTATAAGATCTTCTATCCCCTGGCTTACTATGCGGCTTACTTCAGTATCCGTGCTTCTGCGTTTTCCTATGAACTGATGTGTATGGGACGGGAACGGCTGGAGTATTATATGGCGGATTATAAGAAACGAAGTGATACACTGACGAAAAAAGAACAGGATACCGTAAAAGACATGAAAATCGTACAGGAGATGTATGCGAGAGGGTTCTCGTTTACGGAGGTGGATCTTTATAAGGCACAGGCGCACCGCTTCCAGGTTGTCGACGGTAAGTTGATGCCGGCGCTGGACAGTATCGAAGGACTGGGAGATAAAGCGGCTGATGCGGTGGTGCTTGCGGCGAGAGACGGCCAGTTTCTGTCAAAAGATTCTACCCCGCAGCCTACTGGTCGTTCTGTCTGCTGATGATAACAGCGGACATCTTTTACAAACACTACCGCATCCAGCAGGAGCAGAGCGAAAAAGAGATGGAACGTGAGGTCCATGCCACCATCTGCGAGGCCCGGCAGCTGATGGTGAGCTCTGTGGCCGCCATCAGCCAGATGATAG
>ENA-OPYX01001924-OPYX01001924.1-human-gut-metagenome-genome-assembly--contig:-NODE-1924-length-10134-cov-1.853702_pt1 | contig 10134 bp, 11 predicted proteins | sample MGYA00242639_ERZ504486 | MGnify/ENA primary metagenome ERZ504486 (study PRJEB26092, sample SAMD00036296) | human gut metagenome | host: Homo sapiens | study: EMG produced TPA metagenomics assembly of... | reverse complement strand
TAAAAAAAGGAACTGTGTTTACAACCGGAGAGAACGTGACATGAAAAAAAGATGAGCAGGCAAATGTGTTGCTTTCGCTGAAAAAACATTATAATCGGTTGTTTACCGTGAAAGATTATCCGGTCTATTCTACCGGAATTCTAGGAGAAAAAAAGTAAAAAGGGTCTGACTCTGGTCAGATTCTGGGATGAATATCTTCTCTATGAGTGGAAAAGCACCAGACACGGAAAAATGATTTTCGAAAGGATGGAAGCCAGAACCGCTATCATTCGGAATTTGTAATCGCAAGGAAAGCTTTCCCTTGTATCATATATACATAGAGGAAGTGCTGGAAGGTCTGAATACGGAGACATTTGGCAGTCAGGTACTGATTTTTGAAAAATTCCTGAAAGAGAAAAATTATAACCATTCTGTGTTTGTGCAGAAGATGAGAAAATTTCTGGACATGGCCATGGAATCAGATCCATGGCTGTCCAGAGAGTGTGGAGAAAAGTTGACTTTCTGGATCAATTACATAGAGAAAAAGCAGAAGGATTTTTCCAGATCCTTTGGGGCTGCCTGGTTCTTTACCATGCTTTGTCTGCATGCAATGGCAGGTCCGGAAATGTCAGAAGTGAAAATGGAACTGGTAAGGAACCGGGAGGACTTAAAACCGAAGCATATCTGGAATTGTATTTACCAGAATTCCGGAGAGACCAGGCAGAGTTTTCTTACCTACGAAACTGTGAATTGTTCCGGAAATCTGTGAAAGCCAGCCATTTCTTTGGCAGAGAAGAAGAGTTAATGACTTGAAAGAGATGTTCTTCAATTCCGGAAAGTATCTGATTTCCGGAATTGGAGGAATTGGAAAAACAGAACTCATGCGTCAGCTTGTGAGCTGGATGGAGCAGGAAGAAGTAAAGTGCCGGATCGCAGCTGTTCAGTATGAGGAGAATCTGGCGGTCAGCTTTTTCCAGAAGTTTTCTGAATCTTACTGGTGAGAGCGTGGAAGAAAGATTTTCACGAAGGTATCTATCACTTGTCAGAAGAGCATCAGGAAAAAACAGTGCTTTTTCTGGATAATATGACCATACGAAGAGGAGATCCTTACCTGTCAGAGCTGAAAGATCTGCCGTGCACCATATTTGTTACTTCACGTCAGAAACATCTGGATGGGTTTACTACATTTGGCATAAAGGCACCGCAAAAGAGTGCCTTAAGTTTGATTTTTCGTGACAATTACAACAAAATACTTTCCAGAGAGGAAAAAGACCGGCTGAGTCGTTTGCTGGAAAAAGAGATTTTTCAGCATCCTCTGACATTGAAGCTTCTTGGAAAAGCGGGGACCTACTATTTCGGAAATTGGGATTATCTGGAAGAAGAGCTGCAGAATAATTGGAATGATGTTGCAGAAGAGTCCGGACTCATTGATATGTACCGTGGGCTGTACAGACTGGCTGATATTGGAGAAACAGGAAGCCAGCTGGCAAGGATGTTCGCGCTTTTGCCCTATCAGGAAATTGACCAGAACTTTACAGTGATGTTTTTTCAGGGATTTTTGAAGAAAAATGAAACTCTTGGAAAGGCACTTGGCAGGCTAGTGAAATTCGGATGGTTGGAAGATACAGGAAATGGTTACCGTATGCATCCTGTAATTGCAGAGAGTCTGTGTACAAAGGCTTTTTTTAGAAGCAGAGTTTCAGCCATTCTGGGAGCGGGTCAGGAAGTGCTTTTTCCCGAAACAGGCACCGAAAGACGAGGATTCCCGCATGGAGGAAATTGCGTGGCTTGTCTTTCAGGGGATATCCAGAGTGCAGGGTGCGGTCAGTGACCAGCTTGTGGCACTGGCGGCAGAGGCTGCCCGATATCTGGAGCTGCCGGTTCCTATGTGCGGGAAAATCCGGGAACTGGAAAAAAGATGTGCAGAGATTTCCAATGAGACGAAGTTTATGGTAGCGTGTCTGACAGAGACAAAACCTGAACAAAACGAAGAATATATAGAACTCTTCCGCGAACAGCTGAAAAAGAGAACGCTATCATCGGAATGGATGTTGTTTGCTATAAGTGATTTTTGCAATAGGTTGGAGCAGAACAGTAATTATGAGTGTTACCGGGAGATCTGTGATTTAATTTTTCAACAGAAGGATAATATTGATTATAAAATTGGATATGCGCTTTTGCAGACGAATATGCAGATGTTAAAGCTTAATGTGAAAAAGGCTGAAATGTGGGCAGAACGTGGAATCCTCATGTGTGTACAATGGGGGCATAGCCAGAGAATACTGGGATTTTCTTTATCCAAAAGCAGAATGTCATATGTTTTTTCAGGAAAAAGAAAAGCTGGCAGATTGTCTGGAAAAAATAGAGCAGATACAACAGATACAAAGAAAGCGTCAGGGTGAGAGTGAGTATGCAATATGGCAGCTTCGTGGTCAGCTTGCAGCTATGGATCAGAATATGGAAGAAGCTGCCTATTGTATGGAACAAGCAACGGACAGGTGCAAAATGTACTGTGGTGAGAAAAATCAGATGTATTCTGCCCTGTCAGAGGAACTGGCACGAATGTATAATGCCGCCGGACGAAGGGAAGAGTCGTTGGCATGTCATCTTTCGGTTCGCAATCAGCTGCTTAAGAATGGCTATCGTGAGGGTTCTTTGCTTCTGATGGTGGATAACAATATGAGTGTAGTCTACCTGGACTTGGGAAAGCCGGAAGAAGCGATCCCATATCTGACAGAGGCACTGGAGCTTGCGAAGGAGAATGGACTTGTAGGTCCGGCAGTCGCAGAGCCTACCTGGAATCTGGCACGCGTTTACCGTGCACTTGGAGATGAGGAAAAAGAAGATATATATCTGAAAGCCGCCGTGGAAGGCTTCCGGGAATGCTATCCGCCGGAGCATCCCAAGCGGATCGCAGCTGAACAGAGACTGAAAGAACGCCAGGAGGAATGAACCTAGCGTTTAAATTAAGAATGATGAAAAGAAGTTGATATCATTAGTTGATGTTGACTTCTTTTTTGTATATAGCGCTTAAAGATTTATGTTTTGTGACTTATTAAAGTATCAAAATAAACAAGGAACCTATTGACACTATAGGGAGACTTCTTAGAACCACTATGAGAGCTGCAAATGATAATTTAATCGTTGAAAGAAGAAAATCATAATTAATCCCATTGACATACTAGGATAATTCGTAGTAACATAAATAGCAACATATCGCCGCGGGAGGATAATCATATGAGTGAAATCACTGCAACCAAAGAGCAGCAGAATAAATACGAAGCTTTAAAAGAATACTTACGCAGTCTGGAAAGTGTGGCTGTGGCTTTTTCAAGCGGGGTGGACTCTACGTTTCTTTTGAAAACAGCACACGATGTGCTGGGGGATAAATGTATCGCGATTACTGCCATGTCCTGTTCTTTCCCGAAGAGAGAACTGGAAGAGGCGAAGACCTTCTGTGAGAAGGAAGGAATCCGCCACATTACAGTAGAGTCTGAAGAACTGGAAATTGAGGGCTTCTGCCAGAACCCGACTAACCGTTGCTATATCTGCAAGAAAGAATTATTTGAGAAAATCTGGGACATTGCCACAAAAGAGGGGCTGAATGCAGTGGCAGAGGGTTCCAACATGGACGACAATGGTGATTACAGACCTGGTTTACAGGCTGTTGCAGAGCTGGGGGTGAAGAGCCCGCTGCGCCACAGCGAATTGTATAAAGCAGACATCCGTGCCCTGTCTAAAGATCTTGGCCTTCCCACCTGGGAGAAACAATCCTTCGCCTGTCTTTCTTCCCGTTTTGTATACGGTGAGACTATCACGAAGGAGAAACTTGGCATGGTAGACAAGGCAGAACAGCTGCTTCTGGATCTGGGATTTCATCAGCTTCGTGTGCGTATTCATGGTACATTGGCACGAATTGAAGTATTGCCAGATGAACTCCAGAAAGTCCTGGAGAACCGCAACCAGATCGTGAAAGCATTCAAAGAATACGGCTTCACATACGTGACCATGGATCTTCAGGGATACCGAATGGGAAGTATGAATGAGACATTGAAGAAATAGTTTTCGACTTATGAATTATCGTCTATACTATGCTGTTAGTTAATTGTTTTAAATGCTGTTTTGCTTTATCATTAAATCAATCGTCTGACAAATTTTGGGAGGGAGTATGCTGCGGGCTCATTTGCAGAATAGCAGGTTATCCATTTTGGGGAAGCGTTTAGTGTTATACAGCAGATATCAATGGAAAAATCTTTGCCTCTGGAGTGTGTTTGAAAGGACGAAAAAAAGAATAGCGAGGTAAAGCGTATGAGAAACAGACGACTGGCATTGGCTGCAGCATTGCTGCTGGCAATCACAAGTGCAGACGGAGCAGCACTGGCAGTAAGTGGAGCTGATTTTTCTTCTGAGGAAGTAGCAGAAGCAGTTTTTGACGAAGTGGAGAATGAGGGTCTGGACAATCAGGATGAGGTTCAGGAACAGGTTCAGACTCCGGAGATGGATCAGGTGGAGGATCAGTCATCCGAGGATTCATTCTCAGATGCGTCTGGCATGGAAGCAGCTGCAGAATGGCAGAATGAGGAAGCGGCAACAGCAGACGAAGCCCTGGTTTTTTCAGATGGAGAAGACACAGGAATTACCTACACCTTGTCAGATGATGGGAAACTGGTAATTTCCGGAACTGGAAGCATAGCAGATGATGCATTTGCTGGCAACACTAAGATAACAAGTGTGGTTATCTCAGAAGGAGTGACCGGCATTGGTTCCCGCGCATTTACTGGCTGCACCAATCTGACAAGTGTGACAATTCCAGAAGGCGTAACCGTCATAGATGGTATGACCTTTGGCAATTGCACCAGTCTGACAAGCGTAACCATTCCGGGAACGGTAACCTCTATAGAAGTTCAGGCATTCTGGAAGTGCAGCAGTTTGACAAGCATAACTATTCCTGCAAGCGTAACGAGCATTGGAAGCGGTGTATTTCAGGGGTGTACCAGTCTGACAAGTGTAAAGCTTTCAGAGGGCCTGACCAGAATTGGAGATCAGACTTTTGGCAGATGTAATGCGTTAGAAACCATAGAAATCCCGGCAAGTTTGACATCTATAGGAAATGATGCGTTTAAAAACTGTGCCAAGCTAAGAAGTATCCGCTGCTATGCAAATAGCAGCACGTGGCAGCCCAGATACATTTGTGATTCAAATACAACCGTATATTACAGCTACAATCCGAACCATACTCATTCCTACAAGTCACATGTGATAAAAATGAGTGGCTGTACCTATTCAGGATCTGAAGAAGAAATCTGTGAATTTTGCGGTGATTACTATACAAAAGAAAACACCGGCACTTGGTCATGACTGGAACCGTGGGGAAACAACAGAAGATGCTTCCTGTGAAAGTGACGGAGAAAAAAACTTATACCTGCAGAAAGATGTGGTGACAAAAAAGGAAAGAGGACAAATTACAGCAACCGGACAATAGCTGGGTAAAGGTCATGGCATGAAGATGCAACCTGTACAGATGACGGAGTCGATGAATACACCTGCAGATATTGCGATACGGAAAAGAGAACTACAATAAAAGCAACCGGACATAAATTTTCTGCATGGGCAGTAACACAGGAAGCAACTGTGGATGAGGAAGAAGTCCAGACACGTACCTGCAGTGCATGCGGTGAGCAGGAAACAAAAATTACCCGGGACAGACTGCAGCCAACAATGAAATTGAATCAGTCCAGTATTGTGCTGAAGACCGGACAGAAGACGAAGTGTCTGAAAGTAACCGGGCTTGCAAAGGGAGATTTCATTTCCACCTGGAGTACTGATAACTGGAGTATTGCAGATGTATCTGTTAGTTCAGATGGAACCTGTAACATTACCGCCGGTAAAACTACAGGCAAAACCCGTATTCACATATACCTGAACAGCGGATATGAAAAGTCTGTTACCGTAAAAGTCCAGAAAACCGCTGTAAAAACCACAAAGATCAAAGGTGTGCCGAAAACACTGAAATTAAAGAAAAATCAGAAATATTCCCTGAAACCGGTTTTAAAACCAGTAACAAGCAAAGAAAAAATCACCTACAAATCCAGCTCCTCCAAGGTGGTAAAGGTAGATTCCAAGGGCAGAATTACTGCAAAGAAAAAAGGAACAGCCGTAATTACGGTGAAAGCAGGGAAGAAAACAGTTAAGTGTAAGGTGACTGTGAAATAACGTATATTTTGAAAGGACAGGAATGAAATATTTTCTGTCCTTTTTCATGAATATTTATTGATTCTTTTTCTCACATTTCCTATAATAAGCCTATGTGTTATAAATTTACCCATGTGACATATAAAAACGTCGGAAAGAATATTGTATTTCGTAGAAGTCAGCGACGCATTTTACCTGTTGCAGGGGCTTTTTGTTTTGAAGATTTGGGATTTCAAACAGGTTCTGATCTGTCATGGCAGCAGGTCTTTGGACAGTGCAGCTGGCAGAAGTATATATTGGTTAAGCTGCGGCATCAGGTTCCATGAGGGAGTAAAAAAAACTATGAAGAAAAAAAGTGTAGTGGCAATGATGTTAATCGCAATAATGACCGCATCTTTAGCTGGTTGTGGAAGCAGCAAGGACGGAAGCGGTAAATCTGTAAAGCTGGATTCGGATCACCCGGTGTCCCTGACGATCTGGCATTATTACAACGGTGCCCAACAGGCAATGTTTGACACCCTTGTAAAGGAATTTAATGTCTCCGTTGGAAAAGAGGAGGGTATCTACGTGGAGAGCTACAGTCAGGGTTCCGTATCCGACCTTGAGGAAGCAGTCAACAGCTCTTTGAACGGAGAAGTAGGAGCAGAAGAACTGCCGGATATTTTTTTCTTCCTATTCTGATACTGCTTACGCAGTACAGCAGCAGGATAAGCTGGCAGACCTTTCCGTGTATTTTACAGAAGATGAGCTGTCCAGGTATGTAGATTCCTACATCCAGGAGGGCTATTTTAACCAGGATGGCGCTTTATATCTTTTCCCAGTTGCCAAATCCACAGAGATCACCATGATCAATAAGACTGACTGGGAGCCTTTTGCAGAAGCCACTGGAACTACAGTGGAGGAACTTGCCACTACAGAAGGTATTGCAGAGGTTGCACAGCGCTACTATGAGTGGACGGATGAGCAGACCCCGGATGTGCCGGACGATGGAAAAGCATTCTACGGCAGAGACTCCATGTCCAACTATTTTATCATTGGCATGAAGCAGATGGGAAAGGAAATTTTCCAGGTGAAAGATGGAAAAATGACCTTAAACACAGACGAAGATCTGATCCGCCGCCTTTGGGATAATTACTATGTACCATATATGAAGGGCTACTTCGCATCTCTTGGAAAATTCCGTTCCGATGATGTGAAGACAGGAGATATTCTTGCATACACGGGCTCCACATCTTCTGCCGTATACTTCCCGGATACCGTGGAAATAGGGAATAAAAGCTATCCGATTGATTACATCGTATGTGATTCTCCGGTTATGGAGGGCGGCGAGAACATAAAAGTTCAGCAAGGTGCCGGAATGGCAGTGACCAAGTCTGATGAGGAACATGAGTATGCTGCAAGTGTATTCCTGAAATGGTTCACACAGAAGAACCAGAATCTGCGCTTTGTATGCGAATCCTCCTATATGCCGGTTCTGAAAGAAGCCAACAGCGTAGACGCACTGGATTCCGTTATTAAAGAGAATAATATAGAAGTCAACCAGAAGGTTTACGATTGTTTTACAACGGAAATGGAAGACTTTGATAAAACAAGTTTCTATACAATTGGAGCCTTTGACAATAGCTACAGTGCCCGTAAGATCCTGGATTATTCTCTGGCTGACAAGGCAAAGGCTGATAAAGATGCCATGGACGCTGCAATCGCAGACGGAGAGAGCCGGGAAGAGGCTCTTGCACAGTATCTGACAGATGAGAATTTCCAGAGCTGGTATACAGAATTCTGCCATAGCCTGGAGTGTATTTGAAAAAACATTCAAAGTGTTTTTTTAGACAGATTCTGGACATAAGGAGGTGAGGAAGGCTGTGAAGAAAAAGAAATCTCTTTGGAATATATTTCTGATTCCTATACTGATCATTGTGTTTGTACAGGGTGCAGTCCCATTCCTGACATTGATTTTCAGCGGAATCCGCTCAAACATGGAGAATGCGGTTATCGGTCTGGACAGTCATACGGTGGAGAACCGTAAGGTGGTTCTGGAGAACGATATGATCGAGCAGTGGAGCAGCGTAAATAAAGAAGTGACGGGCTTTATGCTGCACTGGCCAGGCTCCTGGATGAACATGAGATGGATATTCAGGGATTTCTGGGTTCTGACGATGTGCAGGAGGAATATCTGGAAGCTGTTTTCTATGATATGGTAGAGGTTTTGCAGTACAATTCCACTTCCGGAATCTTCCTGGTGCTGGGAAATGATAAATCCACGGAGGAAGAATGTGAATACAATGGTTTCTGGGTGCGGGATTCTGACCCAATGACCAAAACGGCTTCTCACGCAGATCTGCAGATGGAGCGCGGAAGCAAGAAGCTTTCCCAGAGTATGTCCATTTCACTGGATACACCATGGCGTACAGATTTTCGGTTCCAGGGAAATGGAAACCGAAGTGCAGATGACTTTTTCTATCAGCCGTACGTGACTGCAGGGGATTATGTGGATGCTAATATTAACATGGCAAATCTGGGATACTGGTCCAAGCCATTTATTCTGGAAGACGAACGCCTGAAAGAAATGACTCTTTCTTCCATTGCACTGAACCTGTTTGACAGGGAAGGAAATACTTCGGTAGTGCTGGATATCCTGGCGTTGAAACTGCAGCAGCTTCTTCTGACCGGGGAAACAATGGAAAACGAGCCGCTGATCCATCCTTTTGCCAATGGGAACCAGGATCTTGTATTCCATATGGCAGACAATGGACAGCACTCTTCCGCATATCTTCTTGGCCTGATCAACGACATTCTGGATATGTCCAAAATTGAAAGCGGAAAGATGCGTCTGGTGGAGGAAAAATGCAACCTTCTGGAACTGGTTCAGGGGCTGCAGCCGCTGCTGGAATCCAAGATCAAAGAGAAGCAGCTTCAGCTTTAACATCAGGCTGCGCCCGGTAAGCCCGGATGAGAGAAAGGAAGCTGTGCCGGAAAAGGCCCTTCTTTTCCCGGGAAAACGGATTCTGGTAGCAGAGGACAATGATCTGAATATGGAGATCATCTGCACCATTCTGGAAGAGTACCAGATTATCACCGAGCAGGCTGCCAACGGCAAGGAGGCTGTTCAGTGCATGGAACATTCAGAACCTGGGCGAGCTGTTGGGGCGTTTCCTGATATCCGTTGTAAGCCCAGGAGAAATAAACATTATACAGAGCACCTGCAAAGGCAGACAGCCGGTAATACTGGCTGGCATCCTGGCAGGTGCTTTTCCATTTCCAGATAATGTATCTGGTAAGGTATTCCAGGAAAATATTGCCGAAGCCGCAGTGGATAAGACCGTCAAAAAAGTCCCGGTACTGGTACCAATATTCGAAGCAGTGGATCATGTGGGGCGCGGTCATAGTAGATTCCCTGCAGATTCTGCTTGCGGTCCTCTTCCTGATATTTCTGCAGAATGTCTTTCAAAATGGGAAGAAAACACTTCCTCTTTGGTGGAGAAATTCCGGTAAAACGCCATTCGGGAAAACGCCTGCCAGCTGGGTAAGCTCCGTTATGGTAATGGTGGACAGCGGCTTTTCTTTAATCAGGGTGAGAAGGGCATTTACGATTTTCTCACGGGTCTGCTGGTTGGGTGTGTTTTTTGAAGATTTCTGTTTTTCCATGGTGAAGCTCCTGTTAAAAATAACTCTGTAGTACGGATGCAAAAAGCAGCTTGTGTTACAAAGAGTAACGTTTTTAATAAGGGTTAGTATAACGTGAATTTGCGGGTGAGGCAAGGAGATTTTTGCGTGTTCTGGAGCAGTGGGAACTAAAAAATGTACATCTTGCGCAATAAAATGACAGTTTATGATAACCCCGTCTTTTTCAGGCGGGGTTGTGCTATAGTAAACTCAGAAAAATGGAGTGAAACAGAAACAACAGAAAGGGAGATTTTACAGGAAATGAAGTATCAGAATATTATAGAGAACATGACCCTGAAA
>ENA-OPYX01001923-OPYX01001923.1-human-gut-metagenome-genome-assembly--contig:-NODE-1923-length-10143-cov-2.105831_pt1 | contig 10143 bp, 13 predicted proteins | sample MGYA00242639_ERZ504486 | MGnify/ENA primary metagenome ERZ504486 (study PRJEB26092, sample SAMD00036296) | human gut metagenome | host: Homo sapiens | study: EMG produced TPA metagenomics assembly of... | reverse complement strand
AGGGCACAAAACTGTTCGCGTAGCTGTCCTTGACCACCAGAATACTGCCTGTGCCTCGGCCCTCGATCGTTGAATAACCGTTGTTGCCGTCCAAAAAGGCGGCGTACTTATCGCGGGTGTTAAACTTCTGCACATTCACGATGTTTTCCGTCGTTTCCGGCTCGTAGGCGGCCTCGCCCGTGATTTTGTAGATCGTCATCAGGCTGTCGAGCGGGTAGTAGGTGATTTCATCGTTTTCGACGTTCCACAGCCGCGTGGCCGAGTAGTGGGTGCCCTGAAAGTCTGTCACCGTGATCGGCTCATGCGCGGCGCGGTCAAACGGCGTCAGGCCCTTGAGGCTGCAAAACTGCTCATAGGCACGGTACTCGCCGTTGGGCGTCCAGTGTGGTCGGTCTTGAAATACAGGTATTCGTCCTTCAGGTCTGTGAACGTCCCGCGCAGGTCGATGACATCGGCGCTCTGGCCGACTTTGGCAAAAATATCATCGAGCATCGCGTTTTCATCCACCATCGGTGCGCCTGCGGGCAGCTTCTCCGGGTAGATGACGCTGGCCGACGGGGCCAGCAGGAAGGTGACCTTGCCCGGGTGGTTCGCGGCAAACTCGCTGACGGCCTGTACGTTCTTGGCAAGCTGCTTCCGGGTGGCGTCGTCCACCGTGAACAGCTTTGTGAACATCCAGCGGTCCTTACCCAGCAGAATGCCGCCCTCCTCCGCCTTCCGGAACAGCACCTCGTCCGCCGCGCGCTGGGTGTTGACCGCTGCGTCACGCAGGGAAAACTGATCCTGCATCCAGCGGGCAAAGCCGCTCTGCCAGCTGCCGTCCAGCAGTGTGCTCACGCTGAACGCCGGGAGCTGTGCGGCCTTGCGGTTTTCCAGCTCGAGCTGCGTGCGCTTGGGCCACACAATATTGACGAGGGAGAACCCGAACAGCAGCACGGCGCAGAGCACCAGCAGCGGATACCCCGCACGGCGCCTGCCGCCGTTTTTACGGTACACAACCTTTGACATTTGTCCGTTCCTCCTCTCAGAAATTCGCGTACAGCGCGGTAGCGTTCGTGGCGGCCACTACGTAGCAGACGCACAGCGCGGTCAGCAGGGCAAACACAAGGAGCTTTGCCACAGTATTTTTGCTGATTTTCTCCCACAGCCAGTGCGGCAGCGCGGACGAGCAGACACAGCCCAGCACCAGCAGCACACCGTAATTGCGCAGGTAGTACACGGGCGAAATGCCGCCCTGGGGCACAAACAGCTTTTGCAGCAGCAGACCCAGCGGTGCGCCGGGCTGGTTGGCCGTAAAGATGCCCCAGCCCAGCACCACAAAGAACAGCGTATAGATATGCGGCCAGACCTTGCCCTTTTTGAGATATTTCAGCAGGAATGTTTTTTCAATTGTGAGCAGCACAAAGTAGTAAAGGCCCCAGGCAATAAAGTTCCAGCTGGCCCCGTGCCAGATGCCGGTAGCAGCCCAGACCAGGAACATATTGAGCAGCTGGCGCGCCTGGCCCTTGCGGTTGCCGCCCAGGGGAATGTAGATGTAATCCCGGAACCAGCCCGACAGCGTAATATGCCAGCGCCGCCAGAACTCGGTGATGCTGTCCGAAATATACGGCAGGTTGAAGTTGGCCGGACAGTCAAAGCCGAGCAGTGCGGCCAGGCCGTTGCTCATCTCGCTGTAGCCCGCAAAATCAAAGTAGAGCTGTAAACTGTAGGCGATGATGCCCAGCCACGCCAGCGGGGTCGAGACATTCGTCAGCCCAACGCCGCCCGCGCCGATGATGTCGGTCCAGAGTGCGCCGATGGAGTCCGCCAGAATGACCTTCTTCGCAAGGCCGACACAAACAGCTCTGCGCCGTGCTCGGCCCTTGCCGGCGTGCAGCGGTTCGCGCCGTCGTGCAGCTGGTCGGCCATCTCGCGGTATTTGACGATGGGCCCGACGATCAGCTGCGGGAGAAAAGCACATACACGGCAAACGTGATGAAGTTTTTCTCCGGCACGATCTTGCCGGTGCAGACGTCGACCTCATAGCTGATGATTTTGAAAATGTAGTAGCTGATGCCCAGCGGCAGCACCGTGCCGATATTCAGCGCCGCCAGCCCCAGATGCGCGACCTGGTTGACCGTGTCGATCAGGAAGTTGGCATACTTGAAGTACACCAGCACGCCCAAATTGACGAGCACCGCTGCCAGCGGCAGCAGACCGCGCAGTTTGGACTTCGCCCGCGCTGTCAGCAGCGCCCACAGGTAGTTAAAGACGATCAGCACGGCGATCAGCGGCAGGAACGCAACACCTGTCCAGCAGTAGAAGATGAGGCTTTCTGCCAGCAGCACTGCATTTTTGGCGCGGCCCGGCACCAGATAATACAGCAGCAGGGAAAGCGGCAGGAAGCAGAACAGGAACACCACACTGTTAAAAAGCCATGGCGGACTCCCTTTCTTTCGGTGAATTTCATCGTTAGCAAAAAAGGCCGTTGCCGAACGGCAGCGGCCTGCAGGGTACAGGGATCAATCAAAAGTTCAGCGCAGTCTCCAGCGCGGTATCGATGGGGGCGTAGTCGGGGTTGGCGATACCGGCAATGACGATGGCAACATAGTTGCCGTTGGTCACAATGCGGGCATCCTTGGCCAGTGCGACCTTGTCGGCAAACTCGGCGTACAGGTCATTGGCGGACAGGCTCTCCTTGTAGGCTTCCAGCTCTGCCTTGACGGCATCGACCTTGCCGTCCTTGGCCTGGGCAACAAAGACGAGACCGCAGTCCGCCTGGTCGTTCGTGACATCGCCCTTGTAGCCGACGAGGTTGTCCATCGTCAGCATCAGCTCATTCTCCACGGAGAAGTCATCCAGCGCACGGGGGTTGGCGATGGGGTTCACAGCCTCGATGGCGGCAACAGCGGCATCAAGGTTTGCGGTGTTGGCTTCGTCGCTCACGACGATGTCAGTCTCGCCGTCCGCGCCGCCGATGATGCTTTCCGCGGAGGAGGCTGCCTCGGAAGATGCGGCAGCGGAAGTGCTCTCGCTTGCGGCGGGGGCAGAGTCTGCGGAGGAGCCGCAGGCGGCCAGCAGCATGGCACAGCACAGAATAACGGGGATCAGTTTTTTCATAGGTCAGGTTCTCCTTTTATTATAACACTGTGGTTATTTCCCTCACGTATGGGCATAGCTTACCCTATACTTTTATAAGGATACACTATTTTCCTGTTTTTTTTCAAGGCGTTTCTGGCAAAACCTGCCGCGATACCGGCACAAAAATATGTAAATTTTTTATGCCTTGACAATTCCTCCGGGGCAGGGTATAGTCAAAGAAAATTGTGATTTGCGGGGGTATGCCTGTGCGCAGTCAAAAAGCCCGGGAGACAGCCTGGACCGGGATGCTGTTTGCCTTAGCCATCGCGCTGTCCTATCTGGAATCGCTCGTGTCGCCGCTGCTGGGGCTGATGCCGGCTATTAAATTAGGACTGTCCAACATCGTCGTCATGTACGCACTGCTGTTTCTGCGCACCCGCACGGCGCTGCTGCTGGTTGTGTTAAAGGCGCTGTTCGCCTTTCTGACCCGCGGGGCCACCGCCGGGTTTCTGTCGCTGTGCGGCGGGGCGCTGTCTCTGGCCGTCATGCTTGTGCTGCTGCAGCTGCCGGTCAGCGGGTATATCTTCTGTGCCGGTTCGGCGCTGGCCCACAATCTGGGGCAGCTGGCCGGGGCCGCCGTGCTGCTTTCCAGTGCGATGGCACTGGGCTACGCGCCGGTGCTGCTGGCGGCAGGGCTAATCGTGGGCGGCATCAGCTGCACTTTGTCCCGGGCGCTGTTTGCTGCACTGCCGAAGCAGGCCGGGCAGCAGCGCCGGGGGAGTCCGTTTCAAAAATAAGAATCTTTCTTAAAATTTTTATTTTGCCTATTGACATTTATGCGTACATGCCGTATAATAAAGCCATCGACACAGGAATGTGTCCTAGGAGCAATTACAAAATAACAGGAGGCAATTCTTATGACTAAGTATGTTTGCACCGTTTGTGGTTATATCGCAGAGGGTTCCATCCCCGAGTTCTGCCCGGTCTGCAAGGCCCCGGCATCCAAGTTCATTGAGAAGAAGGACAACACCTACGTCACCGAGCATGTCGTCGGCATCGCCAAGGACGTTCCCGAGGAGATCAAGCAGGGTCTGCGCGAGAACTTCAACGGCGAGTGCAGCGAGGTCGGCATGTATCTGGCCATGAGCCGTGTCGCTGACCGCGAGGGCTATCCCGAGATCGCCGAGGCCTGGAAACGCTACGCCTTTGAGGAGGCCGAGCATGCCTCCAAGTTTGCCGAGCTACTGGGCGAGGTCTTGACCGACAGCACCAAGAAGAACCTGCAGATGCGCGTTGACGCCGAGTGCGGCGCCTGCGCCGGCAAGATGGATCTGGCCAAGAAGGCCAAGGAGCTGAACCTCGACGCCATCCACGATACTGTCCATGAGATGGCAAAGGACGAGGCCCGCCACGGCCGCGGTATGCAGGGCCTGCTGGACCGCTACTTCAAATAATCACTGACCAAGCCGCCCGACGCCCCGGAGCTGAACGCTCCGGGGCGTTTTTGCATAGGATGCGCAGGGGTGGTACTATGCGGCGGTGCAGTGCAAAAGACAGGCGGCAAGCCCGGCGGCGCGGTTTCTGCCTGTTGGCCGTTCTTGTACTGACTGCGGGGGTGCTGTCCCTGAACCGCTACGTCAACACTGTCGTCAAGCCGACGCTGCACGAACTGGCCGAATACGAGGCCCGCTCTGCCGCCGTGCAGGCCATGAACCGCGCCGTTGCTGCGGAGCTGACGCGCTCCCCGGCGCTGTGCGACGCGCTTTTTACGCAGGGCTCCGGGCTTGTCAGCCTGGACGCCGCAGCCGCCGGGGCCGCGCAGACCCAATTTGTCAGTGCCGTGCAGACCGAGATGGACGCTCTGCCGGAGATCTGCTATGCCGTCCCGTTCGGCAGTCTGACGAACAATTCACTGCTGAGCGGCCTTGGCCCCGGCTGGCTGCTGTCGATCCGGCCCAAGGGGTATGTGCAGGGGGCAGATACGCGAGGACAACGCCAGTCGGCTTTGCCATCAATACCGACGACGGTCACAGCGCGGTTTTGCAGCTGTCCGTCACCGTCAACATGATTTTGGACGGCAGCACGGCCACGCTGACTGTTGCGGCGGACTATCCGCTGGCAAGCCTGCTCGTCTGCGGCGATATTCCGAACGCCTATGCCTCCGATTTGGATTGAATTTGCCCCCGCAGATGTGGTATACTAAGCTGATACCAACAAACGGAGTGTAGCAATATGGAATTAGAGCAGGCCCGCAAACGCGCCGAAGAACTGCGCGTCATCATAGAAAAAAAGCAACCACTTATACTACGACCAGGACGCCCCCGAGCTGGAGGATTTCGAGTACGACGCTTTGAACCGCGAGCTCAAGCAGATCGAAGCCGAATACCCCGAGCTGGTCACGGCCAGCTCACCCACGCAGCATGTGGGCGGCACGGCCAGCAGCAAATTCAGCAAGGTGACCCATGCCGTCAAGATGGAGAGCCTGCAGGATGCGTTCTCGTTTGACGAGCTGCGGGAGTTTGACACCCGCGTGCGGGAGGCAGGCATCCGGCCCGAGTACGTCGTCGAGGCCAAAATCGACGGCCTGTCTGTCAGCCTTGAGTACCGCATGGGCCAGCTGGTGCGCGGCTCGACCCGCGGCGACGGTGTCGTCGGCGAGGATGTGACCGAGAACATCATGACCATTAAGGACATTCCGCACGAGCTGCCTGACGCGCCGGACTTTCTCGAGGTGCGCGGCGAGGTATATTGCCGCACTCGGCGTTTTTTAAATTAAAAGAGCAGCAGGAGCTGGAGGACAAAACGCCCTTCAAGAACCCCCGCAACGCGGCGGCCGGCTCACTGCGTCAGAAGGATTCCAAAATCACTGCGGAGCGCGGGCTGTCCATCTTTGTCTTTAACCTGCAGCAGTGCGAGGGCCGCACCTTCAGGACCCACCGTGAGACGCTGGACTATATCAAATCACTGGGCTTCCCGGTCTCTCCGCGGTACAGCGTGTTTGAGAATATCGAGGATGCCATTAAAGAAATTGAAGTCATCGGCGAGGCCCGCGGCACGCTGGAATTTGACATTGACGGCGCGGTCATCAAGGTCAACGACCTGGCCGCCCGCCGCACCCTGGGCAGCACGAACAAGTTCCCGCGGTGGGCCATTGCGTTCAAGTATCCGCCCGAGGTCAAGGAAAGCGTCGTGCGCAATATCGAGGTCACCGTCGGCCGCACCGGCGTGCTGACCCCGACGGCTGTGTTCGACCCGATCTTCCTTGCGGGCACCAGCGTTTCCCGCGCGAGCCTGCACAACGGCGATATTATCGCAAACTTAGGCGTCGGCATCGGGGACACCATCAAGGTGCGCAAGGCGGGGGACATCATCCCGGAGGTCATCGGCGTATCGGCCCGTCTGCCGGGCAGCAAACCCTTTGCCATGCCCACGACCTGCCCGAGCTGCGGCGCACCCGTGGTGCATTTGCAGGACGAAACAGCCCTGCGCTGCGTCAACCCCGAATGCCCGGCGCAGAGCCTGCGCAACCTCATCCACTTTGCGTCCCGCAACGCCATGGCCATTGACGGCCTGGGCGAGGCTGTGGCCGTACAGCTCATCGACAAGGGGCTGGTCTCCACGGTAGCTGACCTGTACACCCTGACCGAGGAGCAGCTGCTTACGCTGGACAAATTCAAGAAAAAGAGCGCACAGAACCTTTTGAACGCAATCGAGGGCTCGAAGCGCAACAATCTTGATAAGCTGATTTTCGGCCTTGGCATCCGCAACATCGGCGACAAGGCCGCCGCGCTGCTGGGTGAGCATTTCGGCAGCATGGACGCCCTGCGCCAGGCCACTGCCGAGCAGATGTGCGAGATCGACGGCTTCGGCGAAGTCATGGCCCAGAGCGTGCTGGAATTTTTTGCAAAGGACGGCACAACCGACCTGCTGAACCGCCTTGCGCACGACGGCGTGAACATGCAGTGGACCGGCGAGAAGAAGGGCACCGCGCTGGCCGGTATGACGCTTGTCGTCACAGGCACGCTGCCGACACTCTCCCGTCAGGAGGCCGAGGCTCTCATCACCCAGAACGGCGGCAAGGCGGCTGGCTCGGTCAGCAAAAAGACGAGCTATGTTGTGGCCGGTGAGGCCGCAGGTTCCAAGCTGACAAAGGCGCAGACGCTTGGCATCCCCGTACTGGACGAGGCCGGGCTGTATCAGCTGATTGAGGATAACAGGCAATAAAACAGCATACACCTTTCAGGGGGCATCCCACCACGGGATGTCCTCTTTTTTTGTTCTACCCCGCGCCGCACCCTCATACACTGGCAGTGTGAGGTGAGGAAACGATGGACGAGTACTACCGCATCCTGGAAAGCCTGCCGCCCGCACTGCGCACACCGCTGGCTAAGCTGGACGCCCACTATGCGCCGCATATTCAGGAGATACGTCTGCGGCTGGGCCAGCCCGTACAGTTCACGATTTGCGGCAGACTGTGCCCCGCGGCCAAATTTCTGCCCGGAACGGGTCTGCCTGCCGCACTGGAGACCGACACTCTGCGGGACTGCTTTCTGCAGCTCTGCCGCCGCTCGGTCTACGCCTATGAGGACGAGCTGAAGCAGGGGTATTTCACCGTGCAGGGCGGCTGCCGCATCGGGGTAGCGGGCTGCCGCGGGCCGGGCGGCTTTTCCGCCGTAACGTCGCTCAATCTGCGCATTGCGCGCTGGCTGACCTGTCTACTGCCGCCCGAGCTGGAGGCACTGACCGTTGCCCCCACCGGCGGGTTGCTGCTGGCCGGCCCGCCGGGCAGCGGCAAGACCACTCTGCTGCGCTCTCTTGTGCAAAAGCTCTGCGAGGGGGACGCACTTGTCAGCGTTATTGATGAGCGTGGCGAGCTGATGGCCTGTGAGGCGGGCAGTCTGCCCCGCGCAGCGCAGATTCGGTGCGATGTCTACGCTCGCTGCACCAAGGCCGAGGGTATTGCCATGGCGCTGCGCTGCATGAACCCGCAGGTCATCGTCTGTGACGAGCTGGGCACGCCCGGCGACGCTGAGGCCGTCGCACAGGGGGTCGCCTCCGGCGTTGTATTCTTTGCCACGGTACACTGTGACGACCCGGCAGGACTGCGCAAAAAGCCGGCACTGGCCGCGCTGCTGGATACCGGTGCTTTTGCAAAGGCCGCGTTCCTGTCCGGGCGCTCCCGTCCCGGCGCGGTAGCGCAGTGGGTGACGCTGTGACGCTGCTTTTGCGGCTGCTCGGCACGCTGCTTTTGCTTTTGGCCGGAATGGGCGGCGGCTTTGCCGCCGCTGCCCGCGCCGAGAACAGCCGCCGCCAGCTGCACAGCTTTGCCCGTCTGCTTACATACCTGGCCGAGCTGCTGGACGCACAGGCGCTCACCGGACCGGAGCTATTACGCCGCGCAGCGCAGGACCCGGCGTTTGCCGTTTTCTGTCCCGCACCGGGGGAGAGCCTGTCCGCGCTGACACCGCCTGCCTGTATGCCGGACGCACTGCGGCAGGAGATACAGTCGAGCCTTTCCGCCGCCGAGGAGGCTCCGCGCCTGACGGCCTGTACCGCGCTGCACCGCCTGGCTTCGCGCTGTGAGGCGCAGTCTGCGGAGGCCGCGGAGCACTGCCGCACGGCCCGGCGGCTATGGCCCGCGGCTGGGGGGCCTGCCTCGGCGCACTGGCCGCCATTTTGCTGTGGTAAGGAGTGGCCCCTATGGACATCGACCTTGTTTTTAAAATTGCCGCCACCGGCATCATCGTGGCCGTTCTGAATCAGCTGCTCATCCGCTCCGGGCGGGAGGATCAGGCCATGATGACCACGCTGGCGGGGCTGATCGTCGTGCTGTCGATGCTGGTACGGCAGATCAGTGACCTGTTTGTGCTGATCAAAGCCTTGTTTGAGCTATGAGCTATGATGCTGTTGTGCAAGCTGGCCGCCGCGGTGCTTGTGGCGGCTGTGTTGACCCTGCTCCTGAAAAAGGACCAGCCCGCGTTCGCGTTCCTCGTCTCGGTCTGCACCGCCGCGGGGCTGCTGGCCATCGTTGTGCGGCAGGTCCAGCCGCTGCTCGACTGGCTGCGCACGCTGGACGAGTATTTTCAGGGGCAGAGCCCGGCAGTGCTTTTGCAGGTGCTGGGCATTGCGCTGGTGGCGCAGCTTGCCGCCGATACCTGCAAGGAGGCCGGGCTTTCCGCGGCGGCTACCGCCATCGAGCTCTGCGGCAGGGTGCTGGCGCTGTTGCAGGCGTTGCCGCTGCTGCAATCGCTGCTCGGCTCGTTTGCGGCCTATTTGCAGTAGTGCTTTTGCTGGCCGTACCGCCGCCTGTGTTTGCGGACGAGCTGTCCGGCGAATTGCCCAAAAGCACTCGCGACATCTTGGACGAAGGCGGCACTGACCTATCCGACGCCGCCCGCTGGCGCTTTTCCGATTTATGTGACACCGTCGGTGCCTGGGCCGCCGAGGGTTTGCAGCCCGCACTGCACCTTGCGGCGCAGTCCGCCGGGTATCTGCTACTGGCGGGGCTGCTGGGCCTGCTGGCCGGGGACCCGTACCGCGCCTATGTGGAGATCCTCGCGGTGCTCGGCTTTGGCACGCTGAGCCTTTCCGCTGCCATGCAGCTGACCGAGCTTGTCGCCGCGACGGCGCAGGACTGCCGCACCTATCTGACCGCCTTTGTGCCGGTGTTCAGCGGCCTGGCCGCCGCAGGCGGGCAGACGTCGGGGGCGCTTGTCTACAGCGGCATGTTTTTTGCCATGTCCGGGTTTCTTTCAGCCGTCATCCAAAAGCTGCTTCTGCCTGTCATGCAGCTGTATTTCTGCTTTGCGGTCTCGGCCTGCCTGTGGGACAACCCCGGCATGGGGGATGCCGCCGCGCTGTTTTCCCGCTGCCTGCATTGGCTGCTCAAGGGCTGCGGGGCTCTGTTCAGCCTTGTGCTGGGGCTGCAAAGCGCACTGGCGGCCACGGCGGACAGTGCGGCCCTGCGAACCGGCAAGGGGGTATTGCAGGGTGTCATTCCCGTTGTCGGGGACGCCGCAGCCGCAGCGCTGACGGGCGCTGCCGCCGCCGTACAGCTGCTGAAGGGTTCTCTGGCCCTGGCGG
>ENA-OPYX01001920-OPYX01001920.1-human-gut-metagenome-genome-assembly--contig:-NODE-1920-length-10146-cov-4.012676_pt1 | contig 10146 bp, 11 predicted proteins | sample MGYA00242639_ERZ504486 | MGnify/ENA primary metagenome ERZ504486 (study PRJEB26092, sample SAMD00036296) | human gut metagenome | host: Homo sapiens | study: EMG produced TPA metagenomics assembly of... | reverse complement strand
CCCAGACCGTTCAGGTAGTTGATGGAGGACAGGATGTCCTTCACGGTGACGGTGCGGCCGATCAGCTGGTCATGGTTGCGGCGGAGCATTTCCTTCTGCTCCTCCACATCGGAGGTGGTGTCGAGGATCTTCTTGATCTCATCAAAGGAGCAGCGCTCGTTGATGCCGCACTCCTTGACATCAAAGGAGAAGAAGCCCTGTGCGTCCACACAGCCGTTGGTGATGACCTTGACCTTCTTGCCCTCGATGCTCAGAATAACGGTATCCACACCGGCGGCATCTGCCTTCTCGGCCAGCTCACGGGTGATCTTGCCCTTAGCCTCAACGATGATCTCGCCGGTCAGGGGAGCAACGATGTTCTCAGCGGCAACAAAGCCGGTGATGCGGCGGGCCAGAGACAGCTTCTTGTTCATCTTGTAGCGGCCAAAACGAGACAGGTCGTAGCGGCGCGGATCGAAGAACAGCATGTTGATCTGGTTGGTAGCGGACTCCACCGTGGGGGGCTCGCCGGGACGCAGCTTGCGGTAGACCTCCAGCAGGCCCTCGTCCTGGTTCTTGGTGGTGTCCTTCTCCAGAGTGGCCAGGATGCGCTCATCCTCGCCGAAGAAGTTCAGGATTTCCTCATCAGAGGAAAGGCCCAGCGCACGGCACAGCACGGTGACGGGCAGCTTGCGGTTCTTATCGATACGGACATAGAACACGTTGGCGGCATCGGTCTCGTACTCCAGCCATGCACCGCGGTTGGGGTTCATGGTTGCGCTGTACAGGTCGTTGCCTACCTTATCTTTGGCATCTCCGTAGAATACGCCGGGAGAACGGACCAGCTGGCTGACGATGGCACGCTCGGCACCGTTGATCACAAAGGTGCCCGCATCGGTCATCAGCGGGAAGTCGCCCATGAAAATTTCCTGGTCCTTGACCTCGCCGGTCTCCTTGTTCAGCAGACGGGCAGTCACACGCAGGGGGGCAGCGTAGGTCACGTCGCGCTCCTTGCACTCCTTGATGCTGTACTTGGGCTCCTTATCCAGACGGAAGTCCACGAAGCTCAGCGCCAGGTTACCGGTGTAGTCCTCAATGGTGCCGATGTCGTGGAAGACCTCTTTCAGGCCCTCGTCCAGGAACCACTGGTAAGAGTTCTTCTGGACCTCGATCAGGTTCGGCATACTGATGACTTCGTCGATGTGGGAGAAGCTCATGCGCTCGGTTTTGCCGAGCTTTACGGGCTTGACTTTCATCATAAAATCAACCACTCCTTACTTTTATACTCTACGGATATTGCGTTATACGGGTCAGATTTGAGCACACACACATAAATCGACCCGTATCCTCCAAGGAAGTTCGTCGCTTTTCACAAACTTTTCGGTCAACACCGTCCAGCTGCTTCCAGTGCAGCTCCCTTTTTGGCGCACTAGGCCATTATGTGATACTAATGCAGTATACACCTCAAAAGCCTTGCTGTCAAGCCATTTTTCGCATTTTGGCCCAATATTTTTGTCAAGCCCGCGATTTCATGGTACGCACGGGCGCGTGTAAGCTTTGCGTATTTTGGCTCTTGATTTTTGAGTTTTGCACGTTCTCACCAAAAACACCCTTGTGCATTTTGTACACCTTGGCTCTTGATGCGCACTCTCCCCTGCCCATGCAAAAGCACCGCAGCTGCCTGCGGTGCCCTTACATACTCATTCTTCCAGATAATCCCGCAGTCGCTTTGCGCGGCTGGGATGGCGGAGCTTGCGCAGAGCCTTGGCCTCGATCTGCCGGATGCGTTCCCGGGTCACGTTGAACTCCTTTCCCAGCTCTTCCAGAGTACGGGCCTGCCCGTCCTCCAGCCCGAAGCGCAGGGTCAGCACCCGCTCCTCCCGGGTGTCAGGCTCTTGAGGACATTTGCCAGCTCCCGCCGCAGCAGTTCCCGCCCGGCCTCGTCCACCGGAACGCCTGCTTCCTCATCCTGAATAAAATCCTCCAGGTGGGCATCCTCTTCCTCACCCACCGGTGTTTCCAGGCTGATGGGGTCCTGCGCCAGCTGCAGCAGCTCCCGCACCCGGTCAGGCTCCATGTCCAGCCGGACGGCGATCTCTTCGGCTGTGGGTTCCCTGCCGTTTTTGCGCAAAAGCTCCCCTGCCGTCTTTTTCACCCGGTTGATGCTCTCCACCAGATGCACTGGGATGCGGATGACCCGCCCCTGATCGGCAATGGCCCGGGTGATGGACTGCCGGATCCACCATGTCGCGTAGGTCGAGAACCGGAACCCCCGGTCAGGTTCAAACTTCTCCGCTGCCTTCATCAGGCCGAGGTTCCCTTCCTGAATGAGGTCAAGGAAGGGCAGCCCCCGCCCGGCATACCGCTTGGCCACCGAGACCACCAGCCGCAGGTTTGCTTCGCTCAGCTTCCGCCGGGCATCCGCATCCCCGGCCTGCGCAGCCCGGGCAAGCTCCAGCTCCTGTTCCATTGTCAGCAGCGGCACCCGGCCGATCTCCTTCAGATAAGCCTTCACCGGGTCATCCAGCGCTACGCCCTCGGCTGAGAGCTCGTGCTCCAGTTCCCCCGATCTGTGTTTCATCCAGCATGGGCATGTCCGCTTCTTCTTCGGTTACACGGATGCCCCGGGCTTCCAGCGCCGCATACAGCGCATCCAGCCCGGATACATCGTATTCCTGCTCATCCATGGCCCGGCTGATCTGCTCGGGTGTCAGGGTATGCGGCGGGCCCGGCCTGCCAGGATCTTTACCAGTTCTTCCGTCTGCGACAATTTCCGCATGATTCTTTCTCCTTCCAGCTCCAGCCGGAGGAGAGGAACGGTCAGTCGTCCGCAGGTTCTGTGCCCCTGCTTCTTTTCTCGCATCGACTGGAGATACCGTATCAAATCATCATTGGACATTTCGGCCGCCTTGCCTGCCACGGGGGTGCCCCGGGCAATGCGGTCCAGATAGAGCCGGATATCGTCCGGCGTACAGTTCACATCGCTGTATTGTGCCGCAAGGCGGCTCAACTCATTCAGCGCCTCTTCGCTCACAAAGGGGCGCAGAGTGGAAAGGCTGATCTCGATCCCCTGCTCCCGGCACTGCAGAAATGCTTCGTACAGCTCTTTCTGCTGGGGCAGAACGAACTTTTCCGGGCTGAGCTGGGCCCGCACCTGCGGGATATAGCTGGGCTCCCGGAGCATGGCGGCCAGCAGCCGCTGTTCTGCCGAGGCAACCCCCCAGCGCCTGAGAGCCGCCCGCACTGTAAGGCACGCTGATCTGGTGCATCTCACCGGACTGCAGCCGTGCCTGATTCTGCGCCCACCGGCGTTGCTGTTGGAGCGCTTTACTGCATCGGCAAGCTGGGTCATAATGGCGTTCTTGGAGATGTTCGTTTCCTCAGCCAGCCGCCCGGCGTAGACCTCCTGCTCGGTGGGGTTGGAGCGCTCCGCCAGCATATTCACGGCTTCCTTGACATATTCCAGCCGCTGGGCATCCTGCTTGAGGTCGTATTTGTTCTTGAGCCGCCCCAGCCGGAAGTCCAGCGCGTTGCCACACCGTCCAGCAGTGCCTTGAACCGCTCGGAGCCATACTTTTTGATGTACTCATCCGGATCTTTTGCACCCGGGATCTGCAGCACGCCCACCTTGACCGGGCTGTTGTCGGAACAGTTCCAGCGAGCGCAGGGTGGCCTTCTGACCGGCCTCATCCGAGTCGTAGCTCAGGATGACTTCCTCCGCGTACTGGCTGATGAGCTTTACCTGATCCGGAGTCAGGGCCGTGCCGCAGGCGCAGACCGCCGTGTCGATGCCCGCCTGATGCATGGAAATAACGTCCATGTAACCCTCGCAGAGAACGAACCGCCGGGAAGCGCTCTTCTTGGCGATCTGCAGAGCGAACACAGTATCCGACTTGTGATAGACCAGTGTCTCGGGGCTGTTGACATACTTTGGTTTGGAATCGTCCAGCACACGCCCGCCAAAGGCTATGATGTTGCCCCGCAGGTCAAAGATGGGGGTCATCACCCGCTTCCAGAACAGGCAGTAGATCCGGCCCGACTGGCTGCGCTTGAACAGGCCGCTGGCATCCAGCTCCTGCTGGTTGTACCCCTTATCGCGCAGATACTGGTACAGCCCCTGCCCGTCATCCGGTGCATAGCCCAGCCCGAACCGGACGATGGTCTTGTCGTCCAGACCGCGCCGCCGCCAGTAGGCCCGGGCCTGCCGGGCTTCCTCGACCGTGGAGTTCAGGCAGGCGTGGAAGTACCGCGCGGCTTCCTTGTTCATGGAAAGGATGCGGCTGCGCAGGCGGCCCGTCTTGTCGTCCTCCTGCGGTTCCGGCATTCCCGCGCGGGCAGCCAGCATCTTGACCGCCTCGGTGTAGTCGATGCTGTTGATGCGGCGGACGAAGTGGATGACATCGCCGCCCACGCCGCAGCCAAAGCAATAAAAGCTCTGGGTGTCCGGGTAGACGTAGAACGAGGGGGTCTTTTCGCTGTGGAAGGGGCACAGGCCGCCATACAGCCGCCCCTTCCGCTTGAGCTGGACATAGTTGCCCACCACATCCACGATATCGGTGCGGCGGGTCAGTTCCTCAATATATTCGTGTGGGATCATTTTGGTATTCCGATGCTCCTTTTATAACACATGCCACTTGCGGGGCACAAAGACATCCTCAAAGGTACGGATGGCAAATTCATCGCTCATGCCGCTGATATAGTCCGTCACTGCGCGGTCGCGTCCTTCCTGATAGGCCAGCTGCAGGTAGAAGTTGGACATCTGTTCAATGTGGGTCAGGTAATACTCGTACAGCTCGGTGAGCACCTTTTCCACCTTCTGTTCTTCCTTTTTGGCGCTGCGATCCACATAGACGGTGCGGTACATGAAATCCTTGAGCGCCAGGAAGGCTTCGTTCTCCTCTGCGCCCACCTGCACATCCCCCTCGCTGCTGCGCAGGATGCTGTTGATCATGGTGGTGATGCGCTGCGACTTCGTCTCACCCAGCACGGCGGTGCATTCTCTGGGCAGGGTGGCCGGGTCCAGCACACCGGCACGCACGGCATCCTCGATATCGTGGTTCACAAAGGCGATCTGATCCGCCATGCGGACGATGCGTCCCTCCGGGGTGGCCGCCCAGGTGCCCTTGGTATGGGTCACGATGCCGTTGCGCACCTCCCAGGTCAGGTTCAGGCCCCTGCCGTCCTTTTCCAGCTTGTCCACCACCCGCAGGCTCTGCATATAATGCCGGAATCCCTCCGGGCAGAGCTTGTCCAGTGCGCTCTCCCCTGCGTGGCCAAAGGGCGTGTGCCCCAGGTCATGGGCCAGGCTGATGGCCTCGGTCAGATCCTCGTTGAGACGCAGGGCGCGGGCAATGGTGCGGGCGATCTGCGCCACCTCCAGCGTGTGGGTGAGCCGGGTGCGGTAGAGATCGCCCTCCGGCGAGAGAAATACCTGCGTTTTCTGCTTGAGCCGCCGGAACGCCTTGCAGTGGATGATCCGGTCACGGTCCCGCTGGAACACCGGACGGATAGGGTCCTGCTCTTCGGGCCTCACCCGGCCCCGGCTGGCATCGCTGAATGTTGCCCAGGAGGCCAAGGTCAGCCGCTCGATCTCTTCGGTGCGCTGTCGTACATCCATCAGGAACCCTCACTTTCTGTTTTCTCCCCCTCCTCTCGCACGGCGCAGCCGATCCCCATGCCGCGTCTGCGGCAAGTATAGCACACCCGCCCTGTCGAAGGGGGAAAGTTTTTGTCTTGGAACGAATAAAATTTCTCGATCTTGCTGCCGCTCCCCAGCCTCTCCCGCAGGGAAGTCTGTGTCATAACGGCAGGCAGTCAGTTTGCAGGTCAGAACGGAGCGTAGAACGGCTGCGACACACTCACCTGTGCAGCGCCCCGGGTCAACTCCCGGAGCTGCTCCAGCAAGGGCGGCTCCGTACCCTCAGGCATCTGCCAGCGCAGGGTGACACGGTCGGTGAACTGAGGGTCTGCAAGCTTTGCCCCCGCCGCCTGGATGAGCAGCGCCGCCCGCTCGTAGAGTGAGTAATCCACCGTCACTTCCAGCTCCACTACACTGCGCACCGTGACCACCTCGGCGGCTTCCAGCGCGCGGGCGGTGGCGGTGGTATAAGCCCGCACCAGACCGCCGGTGCCCAGCAGCACGCCGCCAAAGTACCGGGTAATGACCACGACAAGGTCGGTCAAACCGCTGTGCTGCAGTACTTCCAGTGCCGGAGTTCCCGCCGTCTTGGCCGGTTCACCGTCATCGGAGTAGCGCTCCCGGTTGCCCTCCCGCAGGCGGTAGGCGTACACATTGTGCCGGGCCGTGCGGTTGGCTGCCCGCACCTGCTCCAAAAAGGCCACCGCCTTTTCCTCGCTGTCCGCAAAGGAGAGCTGCGCAATAAAGCGGCTCTTCTTTTCCTCATATTCGCCGGTGGCCGTGCCCCGGATGGTGCGGTAATCCTCCACGCTGGTTCCTCCTGCCCATTGATTTGATTTAATAAGTATAGCATAAATCCCGGCAAAGAAAAAGCCTGCAGCTGCAAGGCTGAAGCGAACACAACCTGGTGTTCTGTTGATCGTTGCCGTTAGCCTGCGGTAATGACGGAGTTTCGTTGTCTTCCAGAAAAACCTCTTGACAATGGGAACTTTTTCGATTATAGTAGAACTAACGAATATTAGTTAGTAAAGGGCAAAGGAAAATGGAAGATACCAAGCAGCGCATTCTGGAAAAATCTCTGGAACTGTTTTCGACCAAGGGATACGATGCCGTCAGCGTGGGTGAAATTGCAAAAGCGGTCGGCATCAAGGCTCCCTCGCTGTATAACCACTTCCCCAGCAAGCAGGCGATTTTTGATGCGATTTTGGAAACAACTTCGGCGCACTACCAGAAAGACACCGCTGAGATCTCGGTCCATGTACAGGATTCCCAAAAGGATATCCCGGTTTTCTCCCGCATCTCAGAGGAGCTGCTGGTTGAAAAAGTCCGACAGATCTTCCTTTATTCGCTGCACGATAAAACCATCAGCCAGTTCCGCCGGATGATGACGCTGGAGCAGTTCCGTTCCCCCAAGTTTGCCGAACTGCTTTCCAAACGCTATGTGGATTGGATGATCTCCTACCATGCAGGCATCTTCCGTGCGCTGGTTGCAAACGGCGAACTGCGAAACGAAGACCCGGATACCCTGGCGTGGATGTATGTTTCCCCGATCATCGTCCTGCTGAGCATCTGCGACCGCCAGCCGGAACGGGAAGCTGAAAGCCTTGAAAAGCTGGATGCCCATGTAAAGCTGTTCTTCCGGACCTTTAACATTGTGGGAGGTGAAAAATAAAGGAATTTTTGAGTTTTAGTTGAAGCAGAAAAAAGTCATAAATGCTATAATCAAAGGAGAGCTTTTTGAAACATACTACATTTGCACTGGGACTTGTGGCCTGACCGGGAGGTCTGGCAGAACCACAAGCCACTCCTCCCGAAAACGAGTAATGAACAAGTTTCAGGAGGATATTACCATGAACCGTGAAAACAAACGCAAGACCTTTGAAAAAGGTTACTATAAGACCCACGCCTGCAACGATGCCTTTACCTGCAAAGTCTGCGGACGGGTCTGCACCCCGCAAAATGCAGGGAGCGACCACCGCAACCATTGCCCCAACTGCCTGTCCAGCCTTCATGTGGACGAGGAACCCGGCGACCGTGCCTCCGACTGCGGCGGCATCATGGAGCCGTTGGCAGTCTGGGTACGCAAGGGCGGCGAATGGGCCATCATCCACCGCTGCAAACGCTGCGGAAAACTCAGCTCCAACCGGGTGGCGGCAGACGACAATCCCATGAAGCTCATGAGCATTGCCATGAAGCCCCTGTGCGCTCCGCCGTTCCCGCTGGACTATATTGAGGAAATGACCGCCTTGATGGGCGGCGATGGACGAATGCGGTAAGTCGCAGCCACAAACAAAAAGGCCGCTGTGTCGGAGAAGCGCTCTGCGGCACAGCGGCTTTTTGCAACTTAGGAGGGATCGCAAGATGGACTATATCAGAGTTACCAGAGAAAATATCGACAAGGAACATATCTGTTGTGCCATGTCCGGCAAACAGAGCCTTGCCAAGAAGGAATGGCTCAAGCAGCGCTTTGAGGAGGGGCTTGTTTTTTACCGCAGTGCAGAGCGCGGCAAATGCTTTATCGAGTACATCCCGGCAGAAAACGCATGGGTGCCCATTGATGCGGCAGGCTGGCTTTATATCAACTGCCTGTGGGTCTCCGGTTCCATGAAGGGTCACGGCTATTCCAGCGAACTGCTGGAAGAATGCCTTCGGGATGCCAAGGCGCAGGGCAAAAACGGTGTTTGCATTCTGTGTGCAGAGGGGCGCAAACGGGAGTTTCTCGCCGACCCCAAGTTTTTGGCCCATAAGGGCTTCAAGGTTTCGGACATCTCCGATTGCGGCATCAACCTCATGTACCTGCCCCTTGCAGAGAGTGCCCAGCCGCCAAAATTCAAGGCCTGCGCCAAGCATCCCAAGGTGGAGGAGAATGGCTTTGTCCTCTACTATACCGACCAGTGCCCTTACACCTATTATTGGGTGCCAAAGGTGCAGGAGGCTGCAAAGGAACATGGAATCCCGTTCAAAACCATCCACATTACAGAGAAAGAGACGGCACAAAATGTGCCCGCACCGGTCACAACATACGCATTGTTCCGGGATGGGAAGTTTGTGACCCAGAGCATCCAGTCGGACAAGAAATTTTTGAAATTGGCAGGCGCAGCGGATTGAACCATACGACAGAAGTCATTGATTTTCTTTGTTTATCTGTGATACCATTCGTTACGAGACCAACGGCGTTGCTCTCTTCGCCTATGGTGGAAGACTCCGGGACTCAAAGAAATTTTACCGAAAAACACAACGAGGTGACCATTTTTGAAACGTCGAACTTTTTACTTGTCTGCTCCGCTGCACTTTTTTGCGGTGCGCTTCTGGCAGGGGGCTGCTACTCAAAAAAGTTTCTCAGCCCGTCCTTCAGCAAATCGAATACTCCAATTTAGCAGATTCGGATACACAGGATCTTCTTTCCAAACTTTTGCAGGATGCCGGCGTATCCGACCTGCGGATACAGACTTTCTTTGATCATGTGCAAAAGTTCAACAATGCTGTGGACCCGGCATGGCTCACCACAGGTTTTGAAAACGCCAAGCCTTCGGATCTGAAATACGATCCTTACTCCATGCAGGACGCATGGACAGAAAAATACGATACCTTCCCCGGCTGGAACTGTCGGATTACCGCCTGTGGGCTGTTCGGTGATTTTATCACTGTCACAGGCAAGGCAGACCTTGACTCAGCCGAGGACACCCTGTTTATGGACTATGAAACACTGGATTCTGACCCGGAATCCCTTTGCGGCGATGAACGGCAAAAGTTTGATGCGCTGTTCGCCCCGGTTAAAACCACCAATACGACCGATATTCCTACCCATTTGAAAACGATTCAACAAGAATGGAAGAAACGCGGTCTCTCCTTCGTAGAAGATGATAAGATTCGTCTTGTCTCCGTGGTCCTGCACGATCAGTTCTCTGAAACGGACAATTCTCTTATGATCGGTCATGTCGGCGTTATGCTTCCCACATCGGATGCAGTATATTTCGTCGAAAAGGTCGCTTTTCAGGAGCCGTATCGCTTGTTGAAGTTCAAAAATCGAACCGAGTTGAGCGATTATCTGATGCTGAAATACGACAACTCGTGGGGACAGGACACCGCCCACACCTTTATTATGGAAAATTCAGACTTGATGGACGGCTGGCGCATTCTTGACGAACAGGAAAACGCAAGCTGAAAGTATATTATTCGTTGGAAGCCGTTTATGCTCCCCGATGTAGATATGGGTATCATCCACGCAGGTCAGCCCGAAGTTGGCGAGGGTAAGGGCGCAGCCCGTCTGACCCTGCGCCGCAGTGAACTGGAAGTGTTCTCCGAAAAAATCCCGCTGAACGGCGGCTCTGCTCTGTTCAGCCATGCGGTGGAGAACCCCCACCTGTGGAGTGCAGAGGACCCGGCTCTGTATGAACTGGAGATCGAGCTGCTGGACGATGCAGGCCATCTGGTAGAGGTGACCGGGCAGAAAGTCGGTTTCCGCAAGTTCGAGTTGAAGAACAATCGGATGCTGCTCAACGGCAAGCGCATCGTGTTCAAGGGTGCCA
>ENA-OPYX01001918-OPYX01001918.1-human-gut-metagenome-genome-assembly--contig:-NODE-1918-length-10148-cov-3.059375_pt1 | contig 10148 bp, 11 predicted proteins | sample MGYA00242639_ERZ504486 | MGnify/ENA primary metagenome ERZ504486 (study PRJEB26092, sample SAMD00036296) | human gut metagenome | host: Homo sapiens | study: EMG produced TPA metagenomics assembly of... | reverse complement strand
ATCGGAATTCTTGATCTTTTCCTTCTGGCCCTTCAGCTCCGGGAAGCCGTAGTCCCAGGCTGCATCGGTGCGGAAGGCGGTGGAGGTGTCCAGCACCTTCACGTCCGGGCGCAGCAGGGGCATGACCTCTCTGGAAGCTGCATCCGGCAGGCAGAGGAAGGCAAGGTCCGCCGAATTGATGACCTTTGCCCGCTCGTTCACGTCCTTACGGCCCTCGGCCGAGATGGACAGCAGCTCGATCTCCGGGCGTGCAGCCAGCCGGTCGGCGATGCGCAGGCCGGTGGTGCCGGAGGAGCCGTCAATGAATACTTTTACACTCATGCGTTCTTTTCCTCCCAGGCGGTCAGCTGTGCGGCCGCCAGTGCGATCTGGTTCTTCACGCTGGCTTCGCTGGGGCCGCCGTAGCTGGTGCGGCCCTCGCAGCACTTGACCAGATCAATGGCTTCGTAAATATCGCCCTCGAACAGGCCGCTGTAGCCCTTGAACTCGTCCAGGGTCAGTTCCTCCAGCGTCTTGTCCTTGGCAATGCAGTCCGACACCATGCAGCCGGTGAGCTTGTAGGCATCCCGGAAGGGCATGCCCTTCTTGGTGAGGTAGTCGGCGCAGTCGGTGGCGTTGATAAAGCCCTTGGCAGCGGCGCGGCGCATGTTGGCCGGGATGGTTTCATGGTGTCCAGCATGGGGGTCACCGTTTCAGGCACAGTTCCAGCGTGTCCACGGCGTCAAAGATGGCTCCTTGTCTTCCTGCATGTCCTTGTTGTAGGCCAGCGGGATGCCCTCATCATGACCAGCAGGGTGTTCAGGTCGCCGTAGACGCGGCCGGTCTTGCCGCGGATGAGCTCGGTGACGTCGGGGTTCTTCTTCTGCGGCATGATGGACGAACCGGTGGTAAAGGCGTCGTCCAGCTCGATGAACTTGAACTCCCAGCTGCACCACAGGATAATTTCCTCCGACAGGCGGGACAGGTGCATCATGCAGATGGAGATGGCGTTGGCCAGCTCGATGCAGAAATCACGGTCGGACACACCGTCCAGACTGTTGGCGCAGGGGCTGCAAAGCCCAGCTTTTCGGCGGTGAACTGGCGGTCCAGCGGGTAGGTGGTACCGGCCAGTGCGCCGGAGCCCAGCGGGCACTGGGCGTCCATGCGGGCGGTGGCGTCCTCAAAACGCTGCAGGTCCCGCAGCAGCATGGAGGCGTAGGCCATGAGCGCATGGCCGAAGGTGATGGGCTGGGCGCGCTGCAGGTGGGTATAGCCGGGCATGACGGCGGTGGTGTTCTCGCTGGCCTTCCTGCAGATGACCTTGATGAGCTCCACGATGTAGGCCTGCAGGGTGTGGCTGTAGTCCCGCAGGGTCAGGCGGATGTCCAGTGCCACCTGATCGTTGCGGCTGCGGCCGGTGTGCAGGCGCTTGCCTGCATCGCCGATGCGGGCGGTGAGGGTCTGCTCCACAAAGGTGTGCACATCCTCGGCATTGGGGTCGATCTCCAGTTTGCCGGAGGCCAGGTCATCCGCGATGGAGGCCAGACCGTTGAGGATATCCTCGCAGTCCTTTTCGGAGATGATGCCCTGCTTGGCCAGCATGGTAGCGTGCACGCCGCTGCCGCGCATATCCTGCGCGATCATGCGCTGGTCGAACCGGATGGAGGAGTTGAAGTCGTTCACGCGGGAGTCCACCGCCTTGGAAAAGCGGCCCTTCCAGAGTTGTTCTGCCATAAAATTAAACTCCTTATGAAAACGGCAAAGCCGCCGCAGGGGAAAACGCTCCTGCGGCGGTGCCGCCGGCAACGATGCCGGTTGGATGAAACTTCTGCGTGAAAGTGTGAAAACACGCAGAAGGGAAGATGTTATTGCCGAATGTTTACTTGATCTCGGGCCAGTTCTTGCTCAGCTTTGCGCGCTCCTTGATGGACAGGCCGAACAGGTTGATGAAGCCGGCGGAATCTGCCTGGTTGTAATCATCATCCTCGCCGAAGGAAGCGGTCTGCTCGTCGTACAGGGTGTACGGAGAGGTGACACCGGCGTTGATCATGTTGCCCTTGTACAGCTTCAGCTTCACATCGCCGGTCACGGTCTTTGCCAGGCTGTTGGCAAAAGCATCCAGAGCCTCACGCAGCGGGGTGAACCACTGGCCGTTGTAGACGATGTCGGCGTACTTCTGGGCCAGCTGTGCCTTGAAGTGAGAGCTCTCCTTGTCCAGGGTGATGGTCTCCAGAACATTGATGGCCTTGTACAGGATGGCACCGCCGGGGGTCTCGTACACGCCGCGGCTCTTCATGCCCACCAGACGGTTCTCGACGATGTCCAGCAGGCCGATGCCGTTGGCGCCGCCCAGCTTGTTCAGGTACTCCACCAGCTCCACAGCGCCCATCTCCTTGCCGTCCACGGCGGTGGGGATGCCCTTTTCAAAGTGGATGGTCACATAGGTCGGGGTGTCGGGAGCCTGCTCCGGGCTGACACCCAGCTCCAGGAAGCCGGGCTTGTTGTACTGGGGCTCGTTGGCGGGGCACTCCAGATCCAGACCCTCGTGGCTCAGGTGCCACAGGTTCTTGTCCTTGGAGTAGTTGGTCTCACGGTTGATCTTCAGGGGGATGTGGTGAGCCTCGGCGTAGTCGATCTCCTCGTCACGGCTCTTGATGTCCCACTCACGCCACGGAGCAATGATGGCCATATCGGGGCACAGGGCCTTGAGGGTCAGCTCAAAACGCACCTGATCGTTGCCCTTGCCGGTGCAGCCGTGGCAGATGGCATCTGCGCCTTCCTTGATGGCGATATCGGCCAGAGCCTTTGCAATGCAGGGGCGTGCAAAGCTGGTGCCCAGCAGGTAGTCCTCGTACTTTGCACCGAACTTCAGGGTGGGGAAGATGTAGTTCTCCACAAAGTCCTTCTTCAGATCCAGAACGTACAGCTTGGAAGCGCCGGTAGCCTTGGCCTTTTCCTCCAGGCCGTCCAGCTCAGTACCCTGGCCCACGTCACCGGAAACGGCGACGACTTCGCAGTTGTTGTAGTTTTCCTTCAGCCAGGGAATGATGATGGAGGTATCCAGACCACCGGAGTAGGCCAGCACGACTTTTTTGATGTTTTCCTTTTTCATGGTAAACGCGCTCCTTTTAATAAAAATACACTTTTGTATCCTGATGCGCACTTTCCCTTCGCATCCTCTGTCTTTGATTCGCGGTTGATGCTTTTATTATACGCAGCGCGGCTTTTTCGTCAATGCTGAAAACTGCCAAACATGCCGCGCATTTGCGGCAGGATTTGTTACACTTTGTATGTTTATGCAATACTTTACGTTTATATTCAAATTTTATGCAGTCAAAATGTATATATGAAATGCAAAAAAAGCGCCCCGAAGGACGCTTTCTTTATGCCTGGTATCTTCCCAGGATCTCCTCCACCTGTTCCTGTGTCAGCGGGTGGGTGGGCTCCGGCTTTTCATTGCCCCTGCGCAGGGGCAGCCACCAGGTGGACAAGCCCAGCCAGCCGAACTTATAGGCAGTGTGGGGCTCACGGCCCACGCAGGTGAAGCCCAGGCGGGCATGGATACGCTCACTGGCGGGGTTGGGGTCTGCCACAAGGGCGTAGACATTCCAGTACCCCATCCCGTCCAGAATATCCAGCAGGGCGCGGTAGAGGGTATCCCCCACACCAAAGCCCCGGGCATCGGGGGCACAGTAGATGGTGCTCTCCACAGCCCAGTCGTAGGCCTCCCGGGGGTGGTAGCGGTGGGCGCAGGCGTAGCCCAGCAGCTTACCGTCCCCATCCCGGGCCAGCAGCAGAGGGATCAGCGTACGGGTGCTGTCCACCCAGTCCTCATACTCCGGCAGGGAAGAGGGCGTTACCTGAAAGGTTGCCGTGTGGTGCAGGACATACCAGTTGTAGATGTCCAGGATCTCCGCCGCATCGGCCCGGGTGGCCAGCGAGAGCCGGGGCAGGTTCTTCTCAGCCCATTCGGCGCACAGGGCCTCCTTCTGCGCCTTGGTCAGCTTTTTCAGGGCTGCTTCCCGGCGCAGGGCGGCAGATTTGTCTGTGCACCGTTCCAGATACGCGAACCGCTGTGCCCCCAGCGCACGGGTGCACTTGGCTCCCTTCCCGCTCTTGTGGGCGTGCAGGCGGCTGGCCGGGTCATTTGTCCAGCCCGTGTAGAGTTGGCCGCCTGCGCAGCGCACCATATAGACATAGGCCCGCTCTTCTTTTTCCGTTTCCGCCGCCATGTTACAGTCTCCCGTTGTTTTTCAGCACCTGACGGCAGGCGGCCAGCGCCGTCTCCTTGTCCTTTGCGGTGATGAGGAACCGGCTGGCGTGGCAGAAGCTGATGCCCTCGATGCCGCTCTTCTGCTCAATGACCTCCTGCGGCTGGCCCGCCCAGCTCTGGGGGAAGGGCAGCTTCGGCTTTTTGGTCTTGTGGTCGGTCACGCACTGGGCGCTCCACCCGCCGCGCTGGCTGGGGTAGATGACGAAAAGGGCATCGGTCTTGTACAGGCCGTTCTTCCAGGGCAGGTAGCAGGGCAGGATCACGATGCCGTCCCGGGAGTTCTTATAGGCCTGCTGCACTTTCTCGTCGGCACGGTTCACGGCGTTCGCGCTCTCGATCTGGTTTTCCAGGATCTGCTTTGCCACAGCCACCGCCTTGAAGAAGCAGGTGTCCTGATCCTCCTTGGAGTCCCACACCGGGTTGAAGAAGCCGATGGCATCGCACAGGCTGTTCTGCTCGCCGGTGTTATCGTTCAGATCAAGGGGCTGGATAAAGTTTTCATCGATGAGCCTGGCCTGACGCTCCCCCACAAGGCCGGGGCCCAGCACCCGCCACAGCAGGCCGAAGGCCGCATAGGGGATGCCGTTGGCGCGGTACTCGCGGGGCTCCTGATGGTGATCGAACATGCCAAAGCCGATATCATACACGATGCCGTCGAAATCGTCCGGCACCACAAAGCCGCGGGTGATCCTGATGTCCGGCCGGATGATCTGCAGCAGCGCCGTTGCAAATACGTCGTCCGCATGGAACTTGCCGGCGTGGGTGAAGCCATTTGCAGGAATTTTCATAACAGCAATACCTCGTTCTCTTTCTTTGGGAACAGTATATCACATTCTGAAGCAGGGGACAAATTTTTGTGCACAACAAAGACCCGCCGGGCAGCATACGCCACACAGCGGGTCTGAAAGGAGGAAGTGCCGTTTCAGGGCACCTTATGAGAAGCGTGTGTTACAGGACGATGGGTTTCTCCGGGTCGATCTCCAGGTTTTCGCCGTTGGATTCGATCACGCGGCGGTACCACTCGTAGCTCTTTTTCTTGTAACGTTCCAGCGTACCGGAGCCGTCGCTGTTCAGGTCCACATAGATCATACCGTAGCGCTTTTTGATCTCCGCCGTGGAGCAGGAGATCAGGTCAATGCAGCCCCAGCTGGTATAGCCCATCACGTCCACGCCATCGTGCAACGCTTCGCTGACCTGCACCAGGTGGTCGTTCATGTAGCGGATGCGGTAATCATCCTCCACCGTAAAGCTACCGTGGCCGTCCGGCACCAGGGTGTCGTTGGCACCCAAGCCGTTTTCGGCAATGAACAGGGGCTTGTGGTAGCGGCTGTACAGCCGGTTCAGGGTGTAGCGCAGGCCCTTGGGGTCGATCTGCCAGCCCCACTCGCTGACCTTGGAATACGGATTGCGCTTGAGGGTGGGGACCATGTTGCTGCCGGTGGGCTCGCCCAGCGAGTGGTCGGCGGCGGCGCAGTTGCTGGAATAGTAGCTGAACGAAACAAAGTCCACAGTGTGGGTCAGGGCTTCGCGGTCCTCATCGCTGATCTCCAGTTGCACGCCCTTTTCCTCAAACACGCGCTTGGCGTAGTAGGGATAGGCACCCAGGGCCTGCACGTCCGAGAACAAGTACACCTCGTTGTCCAGCTCCATCACCTCGATGATGTCATCGGGGTTCGGGGTGAGCGGGTAGATGGTAACGGCCAGGATCATGCTGCCCACCTTGTACTCCGGGTCGATGCTATGGGCCAGCTGCACAGCCTTGGCGCTGGCCACCAGCTCGTAGTGGATGGCCTGATACAACTGCTGGTTGCTCAGCTGGGCCTTGGGGGTCAGGATGGCACCGCTGACAAAGGGCTGGTGCAAAATGGAGTTGATCTCGTTGAACGTGATCCAGTACTTCACCTTGCCCTTGTACCGCTCAAACAGGACCTGGCAGTATTTCAGGTACAGGTCGATCATGATGCGGTTGCTCCAGCCGTTGTACTTGCGGGCCAGGGCCAGGGGCGTTTCGTAGTGGGAAATGGTGATGAGCGGCTCGATGCCGTACTTGTGGCACTCGTCAATGACATCATCGTAGAACTTCAGGCCCGCCTCGTTGGGCTGTGCTTCCTCACCGGTGGGGAAAATGCGGCTCCACGCAATGGAAAAGCGGTAGACCTTGAACCCCATGCCCGCAAAGAGCTTGATGTCCTCTTTGTAGCGGTGGTAGTAATCAATGCCTCTCAGCTTGAGGTTGTCGGGGGTCGGCTCCTCGGTGATGACCTTGAAGCCCTTGGGCAGCACATCCTGGATGGACAGGCCCTTGCCATCTTCCAGATAGGCACCCTCGCACTGATTTGCGGCCGTTGCGCCGCCCCAGAGGAAATTTCTCGGGAAATACATACAGGTTCCTCCCTAATGTTGCAGCGTCCGGGGATCAGTTCTTTTTCTCGTCACGGAACAGGACGAACGAGACGATAAAGGCCACCACAAAGGCAATGGCTGCACCGGCGCAGGCATAGTAGAAGTTGGACATGGGGGTATCCAGTCCAATGTAGCTGGGCAGGGTCAGCAGACCGGGAGAGCCGCCGGAGTAGTTCTTGGTGTTCATCAGGCCCATAAAGAAGCCGCCCACGCCGCCGCCAGCCATGGCTGCGATCATGTTGGTGCGGATCTTCATGGTAACGCCGAACAGGACCGGCTCGGTGATGCCGCAGACGGCAGTGATACCGGTGGCGGAGGTCAGCTGCTTGAGTTCGGGGTCCTTGGTCTTGATGGAAACGGCCAGAGCAGCAGCGCCCTGTGCCACGTTGGAGGCCAGCTGGCCCGGATAGATGATGGTATCAAAGCCGATGGTCATACGGTTGTTGATGCCAATGGGGGTCAGGGCGTGGTGGGTACCTGTCATGACCAGGAACGGCAGGAACACGCCGACGATGGTGGGCACCAGCCAGGGTGCCAGGGTGCTCAGGCCATTGATCACAGCGGCCAGGGCGTTGGAGACCACATAGCCCACCGGGCCCAGCACACACAGGGTGGCAATGCCGCAGATGAACATGGTCAGCAGCGGAGCGGTAAAGAAGCGGATGGCTTTGGGGGAGATGCGGGTAGCCCAGGGCTCCACCTTGGACATCAGCAGCACGCCCAGGATGATGGGGATCACGGACGAAGAATAGGAGGCGTTATAGATGGGCAGCATGAAGATGGTGATGGCCTCGCCGCTTTCCTTGGAGGCAGCCACCAGGTTCACAAAGCTGGGGTGGATCAAGATGCCACCCAGCATCATGGCCAGGTAGGGGTTGCAGCCCAGCTTTTTCGCCGCCGAGTTAGCCAGCAGGATGGGCAGGAAATAGAACGTGGCATCGCCCATGAAGTTGATAACCTGGTAGGTGCTGGACGTATTGCTGACCAGCTTGAACGCCACCAGGATGGCCAGCACGGCCTTGATCATGCCTGCTGCGGTCAGCGGGGGCAGGATGGGGGTAAAGATGCCGGTCAGGGTGTCGATGACACGGTCGTACCACTTGCCCTTGGGGGCGGGGCTGCGGCGGCAGGGGCGGTGCCCAGCATCCCGCTGAGCTTCGTCGTACAGCCTGCGTGACCTCGGCACCAATAATCACCTGATACTGGCCGTTTGCCTGGGCAACGCCCACAACACCGGCCAGGCCCTTGATGGCATCGGTATCGGCTTTTGATTGCATCTTTCAGGTTAAAGCGCAGACGGGTGGCACAATGGGTGGCGTTGCTCACATTCTCGGCACCGCCCACCAGGCTGAGGATCTGTTTTGCCAATGCGCCGTAATCTTCTTTTTTGGCCATTTGCAATTCCTCCATGATGGTTTGATCCGGGGTGATCCGGAGCCTGCTGCGCAGAAGCTCTGCGTCAGCCACACCGGGCAGCCCGCGGATCGTGTTGAGGTCGATCACACTGCGGTCCTTTACGGTAACAGACAGACAGCCGCTGCGGAAATCACACAAGCCTATGTTTTCTTTTCCGCCGGCCGGAGCAGCCAGCTGCTCCAGGAACTGTTCACGATCCATGGCAGAGGACCTCCCTCTCGGTCAATATCTTCTGAACCGCCCAACGCGCGCCATTGAGCGGATTCCATGCAAAAAGGTGGGCAAGGTAGCGGGGCCTGGTTCAGGCCTCATGCTTCTCCTGCAAACGGCTGATGTGCAACATAAGGTATACGATCTCCTCATCGTTGCACTGCCAATTCCAAGTGGCCTGGAAATAGTCCGCGATAGCGCGGGCACACTGATACACCCGCGGGTACTCCCGCCGCATCTGGGCCAGCATCCCGCTGATCCGCTCCTCCACCTGCCTGCAGGAGGCAAGCCGCTGGATGAGGTAGCGCAGATGCATGGAAAACCGGGAATACGAAAAGCTCTCTTTGTTGAGCGTAATAGCAAGCTGTTTCTCCACAATGCCGTCCACGTCCGAAAGGGCCTTGAGCGTCATCATCATGGAGTGCATATCGCCCGCTTCCGCCTCGGCGTTGATGAGGTGGAGGGCAATGTTCACCACCTCGCTGTCTGGCAGCTTCAGCCCGGCTTCCCGCGCCAGCAGCTCCCGTGCCTGTTTGGCCAGCTCTGTCTCCTTGGGGTACAGGTGGCGCACATCGTAAGCCAGCGGGGTCGAGATCTCGATGCCCTTGCGCAGCCGCTCCGCCGCAAAGTTCAGGTGGTCGGCCAGGGTAAAGGGCAGGTTTGGGTTCAGCGCACAGTCCAGCTCGATCTCAGCCCGCTCCGTGATCTCGGCGCAGGCCAGCACCAGCGGGCGGGGCAGATCGGCTGCCATGCCAAAATATTTGGGGTTCACATCGTAAAATGTCCGCTCGATGCGGGAAAGGTCCGTCAGCTCGTAAGGCATTTTGGGGAACCCGACCCCCCGGCCCAGCACCACCAGCTCCTTGCCGTTTCCGTCCAGTGCCAGGGCGGCATTGTTGTTGATCTGTCGGATGATTTTCATACCGTTCTACTCCCTGCATCGAATTTTCGGACAAAAAGAAAAACCCCGAACGCAGCAACTTACACTACTCCCCTTGTTTTGGAAAGGGAATTCGATGCAAGTAGCGCCTCCGAGGAGTAACGTCTTGTTTTTACGAATTTATAATACCAAAGGTTCTTTGCTGTGTCTATTCGCACGATACCCAAAAAAACGTATTGTTTTTGTGCACCGTGAAAAAAGTGCAGAAAAAAGCCGCCGGGCAGAGAAATGTCCGGCAGCCATTGGTTCAAGCTAAATTCTATGCACTTACTTTTTCCGGCTGCGCGTCTTGGTCACAGCCGTGGTGGGCTTCACGGCGGGGGAGAGGTTCGGCTTTTCGGTGAGGGCGGTGGTGGGCTCGCCCAGTGCCAGCACCTCGGCCAGCTCCTTCTGCACCTTGGCGTTGATGGGGTCATTCACGGCCAGAACATCGGAGTAGAACTGCTCCATCTCTTCGCGGGTGGAGAAGGTTGCAATATACATCTGGTTGCCCATGGCACCGGACAGAGCCTCGGGGATGCGGTCCACCATCCGCATATTCTTCTGGTACTTCTGCATGATCTGCTCATGGCTGTACACAAAGTTCTTGCCATCGCGGCGGCCTGCAAAGGGGCAGTAGTAGTGCTCGCCCACCGGCATATCCGTGCCGCCGAAGGCGATCATATCCGCCCAGATCTTGTACACGTTGGTGGACGGGCAAGTTGATCATATCCGGGGTAAAGCCGCCGCAGGGGCGCATATTGACCTCCAGTGCCACGAGCTGGCCCTTTTTGCCCATGCTGGCCTGATCCTCGGTCATGCGGAAGAACTCAAAGTGGACGAACCGGCTCTTCACACCAAAAGCTCTTGACGGCGGCACGTCCGGCGGCGCGGGTATCCTCGGGCAGGTCCTTGATGATATAGTAAAATGGAGTTATCGTTGTCGTT
>ENA-OPYX01001916-OPYX01001916.1-human-gut-metagenome-genome-assembly--contig:-NODE-1916-length-10151-cov-5.552674_pt1 | contig 10151 bp, 12 predicted proteins | sample MGYA00242639_ERZ504486 | MGnify/ENA primary metagenome ERZ504486 (study PRJEB26092, sample SAMD00036296) | human gut metagenome | host: Homo sapiens | study: EMG produced TPA metagenomics assembly of... | reverse complement strand
CTGCTATCATCAGTGTCAAGATTTCTGAGCCTCAGTTTGAGGGACAGACAAAGCAGAAGCTTGGAAACAGCGAAGCACGTGGTGCAGTGGACAGCGTAGTAAGTGAGCAGCTGACTTATTTCCTGGAGCAGAATCCGACTGTTGCAAAGACCATCTGCGAGAAATCCCTGCTGGCACAGCGTGCCCGTGAGGCAGCCCGTAAAGCCCGTGATCTGACCAGAAGAAAAACCGCATTGGAGGGAATGTCCCTTCCGGGAAAACTGGCAGACTGCTCCGATAAAGATCCGAAAAACTGCGAGATCTACATTGTAGAGGGAGATTCCGCCGGTGGTTCCGCAAAGACAGCAAGAAGCCGTGCAACACAGGCAAATTCTTACCGCTGCGTGGAAAAAATCCTGAACGTAGAGAAAGCAAGACTGGATAAGATTTATGGAAATGCCGAGATCAAAGCCATGATCACTGCTTTCGGAAACCGGTATCCATGAGGATTTTGATATTACAAAACTGCGTTATCACAAGATCATCATTATGACCGATGCCGATGTGGATGGTGCTCATATCAGTACCTTACTGCTGACCTTCCTGTATCGTTTCATGCCGGAACTGATCAAACAGGGTTATGTATATCTGGCACAGCCGCCACTGTACAAACTGGAGAAAAACAAAAAAGTATGGTACGCATACAGTGATGAGCAGTTAAATGCCATTCTGGCAGAAGTAGGACGTGACTCCAGCAACAAGATCCAGCGATACAAAGGACTGGGCGAGATGGATGCAGAACAGCTCTGGGAGACAACCATGGATCCGGAAAAACGAATCCTGCGCCGTGTCACCATGGACGAAGCTGCAACTGCAGAGATTGACCTTACATTCACAACCCTGATGGGAGACAAAGTAGAGCCGCGTCGTGACTTCATCGAAGCCAATGCGAAATACGTAGAGAACTTAGATGTATAGCAAGTGAGGAAAATACATACATGCGTTATGCTGGCATAAAAGAAGGTATGTATTTGACGAACGTAACATCTATGAGCAAGAAGCGAAGTGGATTGCGAATGGATGAATCAGACATTGTAATGTCTGATTTGCTATACATTATACATGCTGTAGTGACAGACGAAACGTAATAAGGGAAAAATAGAATATTGAAATTTATACAGAAACTGGAAGTGAAAAACCACAAAGCGAGACGGTAGGGCGATTTTCGTTATCGGAGTGAGCATAGCCCGCCTCCGTGAGTGTGTTTGAGCTTGCTGATCTTGCAAGCGAGTTCGCGGAAGGAGGCGGAAATAAGCGGCGCAACGAAGATAGAAAATCGTCCGTGTCTGCGTGTGGTTTTTCACAACAGTTTCGTAAAAAATAAAACACATTTTTCCCGCATCAAAGAGAGGAATATAAATGGACGACAAGATATTTGATCAGATCCACGACGTGGACCTGAAGAAAACCATGGAGAAATCCTACATCGATTATGCCATGAGCGTAATCGCATCCAGAGCTCTTCCGGATGTCAGAGATGGATTAAAACCGGTACAGCGCCGTGTTCTCTACTCCATGATCGAATTGAACAACGGACCGGACAAACCGCATCGTAAATGTGCGCGTATTGTCGGTGATACAATGGGTAAATATCATCCACACGGAGACAGCTCTATCTATGGTGCTCTGGTAAACATGGCACAGGAATGGTCTACACGTTATCCACTGGTGGATGGTCACGGAAACTTTGGTTCTGTAGATGGTGACGGTGCAGCCGCCATGCGTTACACTGAGGCGCGTCTGAGCCGGATTTCCATGGAAATGCTGGCTGACATCAACAAAAATACCGTTGATTTTCAGCCAAACTTCGATGAGACAGAGAAAGAGCCGGTAGTGCTTCCTTCCAGATACCCGAACCTTCTGGTAAACGGAACCACAGGTATCGCCGTAGGTATGGCGACAAACATTCCGCCACACAACCTGCGTGAAGTCATCGGTGCTGTTGTAAAAATCATTGATAACCGTGTAGAAGAAGACAGAGACACAACCATTGAGGAAATTTTGGATGTTGTCAAAGGTCCGGATTTCCCGACCGGAGGCATGATTCTTGGTACCGCAGGTATTGAGGAAGCATATCGTACCGGACGTGGCAAGATTCGTGTGCGTGCCGTGACAGATATCGAGCCGATGCCAAATGGCAAAAACCGTATCGTTGTTACAGAACTTCCATACATGGTAAATAAAGCCCGTCTCATTGAGAAAATTGCTGAATTGGTAAAAGATAAACGTGTGGACGGTATCACAGATCTCCGTGATGAGTCTGACCGTCAGGGTATGCGTGTATGTATCGAGTTGAGAAAAGACGTAAACCCGAACGTTATCTTAAATCAGTTATTTAAACATACACAGCTTCAGGATACATTTGGTGTTATCATGCTGGCTCTGGTCAATAATGAGCCGAAGGTATTAAACCTGCTTGATATGCTGAAATATTACCTGAAACATCAGGAAGACGTTGTAACAAGACGTACAAAATTTGAATTAAACAAAGCAGAAGAACGTGCCCATATTTTACAGGGCTTACTGATCGCGCTGGATAACATTGATGAAGTAATCTCCATCATCCGTGGCAGCCGTACGACACAGGAAGCAAAAACAAGATTAATGGAGCGTTTTGGTCTGACCGATGCACAGTCTCAGGCAATCGTAGATATGCGACTGAGATCTCTGACCGGTCTGGAACGCGAGAAGCTGGAAGCTGAGTACAAAGAGCTGATGGCACGTATCGCTGAGTTGAAAGCAATCCTGGCAGATGAGAAAAAACTGCTTGGTGTTATCAAAGAAGAAATCATGGTGATCAGTGCTAAATATGGCGATGACAGACGTACATCCATCGGATACGATGAGTACGATATTTCCATGGAAGACCTGATTCCAGTGACAAATACTGTCATTGCAATGACAAAACTTGGCTATATCAAACGTATGAGCGCTGATAATTTCCGTGCACAGCATCGTGGCGGTCGTGGTATCAAAGGTATGGAGACCATCGATGATGATTATATTGAGGAGCTGTTTATGACAACTTCCCACCATTATCTGATGTTCTTTACCAATACCGGAAAAGTATACCGTATGAAGGCTTACGAGATTCCGGAGGCAAGCAGAACGGCCCGCGGAACTGCTATTATCAACCTGTTGCAGCTGGCACCGGGTGAGAAGATCACAGCTGTTATTCCGATCAAGGAGTACAAAGAGGGCTGGTATCTGTTTATGGCAACCAAGAACGGTATTGTTAAGAAAACATCAATCACCGATTATGCAAATGTCAGAAAGACAGGTCTGGCAGCGATTACGTTACGAGAAGATGATGAACTGATCGAGGTTAAATTTACCGATGATTCACAGGATATTTTCCTTGTGACAAAATACGGTCAGTGTATCCGTTTCCATGAGACTGATGTAAGAAGCACCGGTCGTGTATCCATGGGGGTTATCGGTATGAGTCTGACAGACGGTGATGAAGTAGTCGGCATGCAGCTCAACACTCAGGGTGAGCATCTGCTGATCGTATCTGAGCGTGGACTTGGAAAACGTACTTCCATTGATGAATTTACTGCTCAGAACCGTGGCGGTAAAGGTGTAAAATGCTACAAGATCACAGAGAAGACCGGAAATCTGGTTGGCGTGAAGGCTGTAAATGATGATAACGAGATCATGATCATCAACACTGAGGGCATTATCATCCGTATGAAAGTCAGTGATATTTCTATCCTTGGTCGTGTCACATCAGGCGTGAAACTGATCAACATGGAAGATGATGTGAAAGTAGCAAGTATCACCAAAGTCAAAGAAGATGAGACTTTAGAAGGTGAAGAAGTTGCAGAGGATGCCAAAGGTATCGAAGCAGAGACTGCGACAGAGGCAGCAGGCGATGAGCAAGAGTAATCTGCTGACGGAAGAAGCATTTTCAAATGGAGAAAATGCGGAGACATATGAACAGTTAGATCTGTCGGAGCTGATCTATGGTATGCCCATGGGCGAAGCAGATTTTATGCTGAACGAGGCGCAGGAAATCCAGTACAATGAAATGTGTCAGGATTGCAGACAGGATTGCAAGCAGAGTTTTCGCTGTCAGGTGGTGGAATGCCCGAAGTTCAGGGTGAGAAGAAGCAGGAAGAAAAGATAAGACGGTTGAGATGTGCAGAATGATTATGGAAATGTCATATGGCACGCAGTTTGCAGAATGAATATAAAAAACTATCTTTGCATTGTGTGTGCTTAAGCACAGAAAAACTTAGGCTTAGAATCCTTGTATCCACCGAAAAACAATTAAAATGGCGTTAACCAAAAGACATAAAGGTAGCGCAAAGGAGCCAACACCGAATATGGTGCGGGCTCCTTTTTTAAACCCAATATGTCCTCTCAGCTTGTAAACCTGAATGTGGGATTTGGAAATAAAGCAATCGGAGATGCCACCAAGGCACAGGTAGATAAATTCTGTTTTGTGGGACCGGCTTATGCGGCAGAAAGCAGAGCAACTCTTGGAAAAATGATTATTGATCTGCTTCCGGATAATTTCGGCAAAGTATTTTTCACAAATGCCGGTGCGGATGCCAATGAAAATGCGGTAAAAATCGCCCGTATGTATACAGGAAGAAAAAAGAGAAACATCCGTGTATCGGTGATGTTCGTTACATCGGTCTTTTCTCATCCATTGAGCTTGTCAAAGACAGAGAAACAAAAGAACCGTTAGTACCATATGGCAAAGATCCGGAAGGAACCATGGGCAAGATCATCGGTATGTTAAAGGCAAAGAAATTTTATGACCTATTCCCACGAAAATATGATTTTTGTCAACCCGGCGTTGATCATTACCGAGGAGCAGCTGCGTGAGGAAATGGTAAAAGTAGATGAAGTATTAACGGAGGTGGATTCATGGCTCACTATCTGATCCCGGAACATATTTTTACCGGAAGGGACTGCCTCTCTGAGGCGGTCGGATATCTGAAACAATGCGGGAAAAAGGCGCTGCTGGTGACGGGACCGTATGTGGTGAAATCGGAGATGTTTGCCGATTGCTTATCGTGATGGAAAAAATCGCGAAGCCAGACATCAGATGGCACTGGCGGCATTAGAGGCAGGAATCTGCATCAACAATTCCAGTGTGACACTGGTGCATGGACTGAGCCGCCCAATCGGAGCACTGTTTCATGTGGCGCATGGTATTTCCAATGCCATGGTGCTGAAGGCATGCTTTTCCTTCGCATTAGAAGGGACGTATGAGCGGTTTGCAGACCTTGCAAGGGCAATTGGTGTGGCAGATGCTCAAATGGGCGATATCGCGGCAGCAGAGCAGTTCCTAAAGGCGATCGAGCATATTTGTGAGGTGTGTGAAGTGCCGACGTTAGAGAAGTATGGAATTCCGCGAGAGGAGTTCTATGCGGCGATTCCGAAGATGGCGCAGGATGCGCTGGATAGCGGAAGTTCGGGAAATACACGGAAGGCGCCGATCTTTGAGGATTGTCAGAAGATTTATAAGGCGGCGTATGCCAGGTAGAAGTTCAAGTCGAACGCACGTGAGACTTGGTGCGTGATTCTGGTCAGCGCAAGCTGACATCTTCTTTTCAGAATCACTGCACTCTACACTCCGTTCCGGTCGGCGCAAAACCATTGTCTCCCAGACAATGTGCGCCCTCGCGGAGCATTTATCTCAGTCGGAGATTGAACTCCCACTGAGAAATACTTGTTACTACTCACCACTTGCAGAAGTGGGAGTCTCAACTCAGACTGAGATGAAATATGTGTGGAAACCACTCAGAGTTTGAACGCAGGTTACGGAATGACTGCATTTAAACTCTGGGTGCTTTTTGTATGTAAAAAAATTTTTGATTAATAAAAGAGATAGTGCTATGATAGGCAAGGAAAAAATCAAAGACATTACAATTTCTGAAAAGAAAGGCAAATACAATGAGAAAAAAAGTAACAAAAGATCAGTGGGAAGCTTTGATTCACTGGAATTTTGCTCTTGTGGGTGGATTTCTTGGAGCTTACGCGATTTTATTACATATGGGAAATTTTGGTTCGGCGCAGACCGGAAATATCATGGAAATGGCAGCATCTTTAGTATCAGGCGAGTGGTACGATGTGCTGTTAAGAGTGCTTGCATTACCGCTTTTTGGCGGCGGAGTGGTAGTTTCTTACCTGTTGACGAATTATACGAACATAAATATGCGTAAATTGGCGATTCTGGTGGATGCAGCAGGATTAGTGGTATCCTCATTACTGCCGTTAAAACCAGTGCTGGTTGGTCTGTATCCGATTTTTTTCTGTTCTGCATTTCAGTGGGGCGTATATTCATCGGCAAACGGCTACAACAGTGCGACCATCTTTTCCAGTAATAATTTCAAACAGGCCATGCTCGGCTGGACGCAGTATTTTTTGACAAAAGATCCGGAATTTAAGAAAAAAGGAATTTTGTATACCAATACAGTACTTTCCTTTTTTATCGGGGCATGCTATGGAGCGATAGCAGTCAATGCCTTTGCGGTGCGCGCGGCATATCTGGGATCTGTACCGTTGGCAACGGGCTGGATTCTGGTGGTAAAACACAGTATGGTACTTGAATCTGAGCGGCCGCAGGAAATTGCGAAAGAGGCGGAAACAGAACTGGAAGATGCAGAACTTCTGGAAACAGAACAAAAGTAAAAAAGTAATAGACAAAGAACGGCAGGTCTTACATATGTTTGACCTGTCGTTCTTTTGATGGTGATACTGTGTGCAACAGCACAAAAAAATTGTGCACTGAGAAATTGAAATTGTTTTAGCGAATGCGTATAATCAACCGTAAATTAAGGAACAACCTTTTCACAGGAAACTTTAAAGCGGCAAAGAAGTCACAACAAAACTTCTCTGCCGCCTTTTTTATCCTGTGGCAGTCACAGGCAATACACGCAATTTTGCGGATGGATGTATTTACCCTTCCGCTCCCGACACGAATCGCGGCGATCATTCATGATAACTGGTCCGCGATACTGGTAAATATCAAGTCCACGGTGATGGTATCTGCCATCGGACTGATCGTCGGTTCCGTCATCGGTTATCTGGTAGCAGTTCTGGCAACCATGGCTCCGAAGTGGGGCGGTGCAGGATTACCGATCGTATCCGCATTTAATGCGATCCCTATCGTTGCGCTGGCACCGGTTATGACAAACTGGACAAAAGATGTCAGCAATCAGCCGGAAGTACGAAGCATGGTAGCAAAAATACTGGTAGTTATGATCGTCAGTATCGCGTCCATGAGCATCAATGCTTACCGCGGTTTAAATGAACTGAAACCATTTGCAAAAGATATGATGACCTCTTACGCAGCTACAAAACGCCAGGTATTTTTCAAAATGCAAATGCCAAACAGCGTGCCATATATTTTTACCGCATTGAAAGTAAGTACTCCAAATGCCGTTATCAGTGCCATTGTAAGTGAGTATTTTGCAGAATATATCGTGGGTGTCGGACGTGAGATCCGTGAAAACATTGTACAGGCGCAGTATTCCACCGCATGGGCATACATCGTGGTTGCATGTGCCATCGGAATTATATTTTACGCGGGTTTAATGATCGTGGAAGCAATCGTAATGAAGAAATATCATTAAATAAATTTTTCGGTTGAGGAGGAAAAAGAAGCCTGCGTGGATTATGCAATGCATTGCTGTATCACAAACTTAAATAACGGTGAAATTTTAGATGAGATGGAGAAAGCTGTAGCAGAAGGCATCACAAGTTTTAAATGCTTCCTTGTATACAAAAAAGAAGGCATGATGGTAGACGATGCGACATTGGCAAGATTGCTGCTCAGGGCAAAAGAACTGGGAGCAATGATCAATGTACATGCGGAAAATCCGGATCTGATTGACTTAAATACAGAAAATTTCCTGAAAGAAGGAAAAATAAGTGCCTGGTATCATTACTTGAGCCGTCCGGAATTTGTAGAGGCAGAAGCCGATCAGAGAGCGGTTCACTGGGCAAAACATTTAGATGCACCGATCTATATCGTGCATATGGCGGACAAAGAAGGATTGGAAGCCTGCATCAGAGCCAAAGAAGAAGGCGCACCGGTTTATGTGGAAACCTGTCCGCAGTATCTGGAATTTACCTGTGATGTATACAAACGGGAAGACGGACGCAACTTCGTATGCTCCCCGCCAATGAAAGGACAGGAAAGTCTGGATGCCTTATGGGAAGCAATCAAAGATGGATTTATTGATACGATAGCAACCGATCACTGTTCGTTCCAGTCCTATGAGAAAGACTGGGGTAAAGATGATTTTACAAAAATTCCAAACGGATGTGCCGGTGTGGAAAACCAGACCAGTCGTTGTCTGTTATGTGAAAACGCTCCCTGCAGTCATGCGTGCACCTCACATTTTCCGGTCAGCGACATCATACGCTCCTTCCGGTTTGAAAATCATATGGGAGCTGCCGAAAGAAGTTGCAAAATGTAAAGTGGATTATGAAGTAGCATGAACGCGCGATACCGTTTACTACGACAAGACATTAGTTGGCTATGTACAGGAAGCTGTTGACGAACTTGGTAACTCCAACCAGAGAATCAACTCTGGCGCCGGACATGATGCACAGTTTGCATCCTACATGCTCCCGACAACCATGGTATTTGTTCCTTCCAAAGATGGTCATTCCCACTGCGAACCGGAGTTTACATCCACAAAACAGTGTACCATGGGCGCTTCTGTATTATTAAATGCAGTTCTGAAATGCGATAAAGAAGATTAATACAAACGAATACAAGTTTTTCAGAAAAATATGTAAGAAAAAACCATGTGGGATGGAAAAGATAATCTGTGACAGTATTTTACTATCTCACATGGAAAAACAGAATAAAAACTACAAGTAGAATAGCATTTTACAATTGAACGTGTGAGTGAGGTGAGAAAATGCGAACAAATTATGTAATTACCATTGCCCGAAATTTCGGTGCAGGTGGAAAAAGTGTCGGACTGGCATTGTCCAAAGAACTTGGTATTCCGTGCTATGAGCGCCAGATTCTGACGATGGCTTCCGAAAAAAGCGGCATCGATGAAAAGCTGTTTGTCGATATGGATGAACGTCTGAACGGCGGTTTTCTGGCAAAAAAACTGGCATCCATGCCATTCTCCACAGTGCTGGAACCAAGAGAAAAAGACTTTACTTCCGACAATAACCTGTTTAACATTCAGGCAGATATTCTTCAGACCATGGCACGAAGCGAATCCTTTATCGTCATCGGAAAATGTGCAGATTTCGTGTTGCGACCATATGGAAATGTCATCAACGTCTTTATCGAAGCACCGCAGAGCGCCTGCATTCATACGATCATGGAGCGGACAAACGTATCGGAACAGCGTGCGCTGCAGATGTACAAAAAGACAAATAAATACCGCAGTGAGTATTATAACCATTACACCTACGGCGGTGAGTGGAGAAATCCGATGAACTATGATCTGGTGCTGAACAGCTATAAAGTTGGAATTGATAATTGTGTAAAATTTATCTCAGTCTGAGTTGAGACTCCCACTTCTGCAAGTGGTGAGTAGTAACAAGTATTTCTCAGTGGGAGTTCAATCTCCGACTGAGATAAATGCTCCGCGAGGGCGCACATTGTCTGGGAGACAATGGTTTTGCGCCGACCGGAACGGAGTGTAGAGTGCAGTGATTCTGAAAAGAAGATGTCAGCTTGCGCTGACCAGAATCACGCACCAAGTCTCACGTACGTTCGACTTGAACGTGGATTATGTCAATTATCGGTTTGGAGATTAGGTTAAACCTTTTATTGAGAGAAAACTGTTTCAAGAAAAAAATATGTGAGCAAAAAGAAAAAATGGGGCTGTTCAAGAATGTTTGTGCCGCAGCACAAGAAAAATTGTGAAAAATATACTTGCCTTTTTTGTAAAATACAGTTACTATATATCAAAAGTCAGTATTTAGGGAAATGCTGACGGAGAATAACGAAGACAGACGCAAAGAAGCCATGACCATTTCTGGTCATGGCTTCAGACTGTAGACAAAGCCCTGCTTTTGCAGGGTTTTGCTATTTTGTTGGAACCGCTTTTCTGATATAATAAAAATCAGAAGGGCGGTGTTTTTTATGATGACAAAAAATGCAGATAAAAAAAGAG
>ENA-OPYX01001915-OPYX01001915.1-human-gut-metagenome-genome-assembly--contig:-NODE-1915-length-10155-cov-2.613482_pt1 | contig 10155 bp, 15 predicted proteins | sample MGYA00242639_ERZ504486 | MGnify/ENA primary metagenome ERZ504486 (study PRJEB26092, sample SAMD00036296) | human gut metagenome | host: Homo sapiens | study: EMG produced TPA metagenomics assembly of... | reverse complement strand
ATATGTTTCTGGAGGGGATTCCAATCGGATACATTACGGATATCCAGACAGATTCCAATAATCTGACCAAGTCCGGACACATTGCAACGATCGTGGATTTTGAACATCTCAGCGACGTGTTTGTTATTTTACAGACAAAAGACGTGACAGATACGACAGGTACAACAGAGGGGGAGTAGGTTATGAGGAGAAAAATTGTTTTGGCAATTACGATCATCGCCTGCTTCCTTTTACAATGTACGGTGTTTAAAGCACTGTCCATTGCTTCAATCTCCCCGAATCTGCTGATCGTTGTGGTCGCATCATTTGGATTTATGAGAGGAAAAAAGGAAGGACTTTTCGTAGGATTTTTTGCAGGACTGCTGTTAGATATCATGTTTGGAACTGTGATTGGATTTTATGCGCTGATCTATATGTATATCGGATATCTGAACGGTTTCTTCAAACGGATCTTTTTCCCGGATGAAGTGAAACTGCCCCTTGCCCTGATCGCATTGAGTGATTTCTTCTGCAATATAATTATTTTCTTTACGTTATTCTGGTTCCGCGGCAGATTTTCCTTTGGCTATTATCTGCTTCACACGATCCTGCCGGAACTGGTCTATACGATGGTCGTATCCATCCTGCTTTATTTTATCCTGTTGAAGATAAATGAAAAGCTGGAAGACATTGAACGAAGGAGTGCAGCAAAATTTGGTTGATAAGATAAAAGAATGGATTGTAAAAATTGTAACTTCCAGACTGTTTGTGCTGTGGGTAGTGATACTGGCGCTGTTTGCATTTGTATTGCAGCATCTGTTTACCATGCAGATCATCAACGGTGCAGCTTATCATGAAGGATTACACATACAGCATTCAGAAAACAATTGAGATAGAGGGAACACGCGGTAATATTTATGACCGAAAACGGTGTCCTTCTGGCACACAACGAATTATCTTATACCGTAACACTGGAAGATAATGGTACTTATGCAAATAACAAAGAGCGTGCAAAGCTTTTGAATGAGGAGATCAGTACGCTTATTGAAATGATTGAAAAAACGGTGACAGCATCGTCAATGATCTGGATCTGTATATGGATCCGAGCGGGGAACTGTCTTTTAATGTAGACGGCACAGAACTTGACGGTTTCCGCCGTGATGTTTATGGCAGAAAAAAAGTTTCAGACCTGAAATTCAATGCAAAATTAGGTTATGATGAGTCAACGGCAACACCGGAGCAGATGTACGAGTATCTGGTGAATAAGTTTGCGGTAGATACAGAAACTTACGACCGGTATCGGGCATATCAGATCATGGTAGTTCGATATGCGATGTATCTGACTTCTTTCCAGAAATATATCCCGACCAACATTGCGGAGGATGTATCAGATGAGACCGTTGCGATCATCCGGGAACATGCTTCGGATCTGCAGGGTGTAGAAGTGAAGGAAGATACGAAACGTGTGTATGATTATCCGGAATATTTCTCCCATATTCTTGGTTATACCGGAAAAATTTCTGATTCTGAATACGACGATCTCTCTGCACAGGATGATTCCTACAGCAAGAGTGATATCATTGGTAAAGCGGGAATCGAACAGGTTATGGAGTTACAGCTTCAGGGAAAGAAAGGTGCCGAGACCGTTTATGTCAACAATCTTGGTAAAGTATTACAGGTAAAAGATTACAAGGATTCTTCTGCAGGAAATAACGTATATCTGTCTATTGATGCAACGCTGCAGATGGCAGTATATGATCTGTTGGAACAGGAACTTGCGGGTATCCTTAACTCCAAAATCGTAAATGCGAAAACCAGTGAAAGTTCAGAATTATATATTCCGATTTATAAAGTATACAATGCATTGATCGAAAACAGTGTAATTGACACGTCTGCCATGGCAGACGCGGCAGAGGGAACCACACAGGCATCTGTATATCAGACATTTACAAACCGAAAGACAGAGGCGCTGACAGATGTGGCGAATACGCTGCAGTCAGATACTGCCTATGAGGATCTTTCCGACGAAATGCAGGAGATGGTGACCTATGTAGTAAAAATGCTGCAGGATAAATCTGTGTTCCTGACTTCTGCCATTGACAGTTCGGATTCTGTATACAAAGATTGGAAGGACGGCAAGATTTCTGTACAGGAATATCTGCGTCATGCCATTGATTCTTCCTGGATCAATATTACAGAGTTTGATCTGAATGAGAAATATGCAGATACGGATGAAGTATATCAGCAGCTGATCTCTTATGTGACGGATAAATTTCAGAATGATAAGGCTTTCGACAAAATTGTCTATAAATATTTGATCTATAATGATAAGATTTCCGGAAGCCAGTTATGTCTGATCCTGTATGAACAGGGAATTCTGGTACAGGACGATGAGAGCATGGCATCTCTGAAAAATGGTTCCACCAGCGCTTATACGTTTCTGAAAAACAAAATTCAGAACATGGAGATCACACCGGCACAATTAGCCTTGGATCCTTGTACCGGATCCTGTGTGATCATGGATCCGAATACCGGAGAATTGCTGGCGAGTGTAAGTTATCCGGGGTATGATAACAACCGGCTGGCAAATTCCATGGATTCTGCTTACTATAACGCACTGCTTCAGGATGGTTCTCTGCCGCTGTATAATAATGCAACACAGCAGACCACAGCGCCCGGTTCTACCTTCAAGATGGTTACTGCATCTGCCGGTCTGACCGAAGGTGCTATCAGTACCGGAACAGTGATTACAGATACCGGTGTCTTTGACCGACTGGGATTAACTCTGAAATGTTGGGTATATCCGAGCAACCATGGAAGCATTACAGTTTCACAGGCGATTCGTGATTCATGTAACTATTTCTTTGCAGAGACAGCTTACCGTTTAAGTCTGAATGGAGACACGTATAATGAAGATAAAGGATTAAGCGCGATTGCGAAATATGCAACAGAATTTGGCCTTGCGGATAAGACAAATATTGAGATTCCGGAAGGTACACCAAAGATTGCAGATGAATTCCCGATTGATGCATCCATCGGACAGAGTAATCACAGCTATACGACTTCACAGCTTGCCCGCTATGTTTCTTCTATTGCAAATGAAGGTACCGTATATGATCTGACACTGTTAAATAAAGTGACAGATTCTGATGGAAATGTATTACAGACCTATACGCCGGAAGTACACAACCAGATCACAGACCTTTCTGCATCTACCTGGGAAGTACTGCACAGCGGAATGGAGATGGCAATCGGTGAACACGATCAGTTTAAGGATCTTCAGGTGAAACTGGCAGGTAAAACCGGTACTGCACAGGAAGATGAGAAACGTCCAAACCATGCGTTGTTTGTCGGCTATGCTCCGGCAGATGCTCCGCAGATTGCGATTGCAACACGTATTGCTTATGGATATGGTTCCAGCAATGCATGTGTATTTGTAGATCAGGTTATGAAGTACTATTTCAAACAAAATACGGAAGAAGAACTTCTGAATGGAAAAGCAACCAACGTAGGGACATCTTCGAACAGCTTTGGCGATTAGAAAATCAAAGGTGAGAGAAGCCGATGAAAAATCACATTACAAAAGATAACAGACAAATAACAGGAAGGGATCTTTTGTATGTGTGAAATTATTGTTGTTACTTCAGGAAAAGGTGGCGTAGGAAAGACAACAACTACTGCGAATCTTGGCGCAGGGCTTGCGATGATGCGAAAAAAGGTGCTGATGATCGATACGGATATCGGACTTCGCAATCTGGATGTTGTGATGGGATTGGAACACCGGATTTTGTATAATCTGGTGGATATCGTAGAAGGAAACTGCCGGATCCGTCAGGCAGTGATCCGGGATCGTCAGTTTCCGGGACTGTATCTGATCCCGGCGGCACAGACCAGAGATAAATCAGCGGTGACGCCGGAGCAGATGATCAAGGTGGTCAATGAATTGCGGGATGACTTTGATTACATTCTGCTGGACAGTCCGGCAGGCATTGAACAGGGATTTCAGGTGGCGATCGCCGGAGCGGACCGCGCCCTTGTGGTCACGACACCGGAGATTTCCGCTGTTCGGGATGCGGATCGCGTCATTGGATTATTGTTTTCCGCTGAGATCAATGACATTAAATTAATTGTGAACCGTATCCGCCCGGATATGATCCGGCAGGGACAGATGCTGAATCTGAAGGATATTTCAGATATTTTATGTGTGGATGTGATCGGTGCAATCTGTGATGATGAGCAGGTCGTGATCTCCACAAATAATGGAACACCACTGACCGGAATTGGTACCGTGGCAGGGGAAGCTTATCTGAATATTGTCAGACGACTGCTTGGGGAAGACGTTCCATTGCCAAGATTTGCAGTTCCAAAACCGGAAAGCGCAGACACCACAGGAAATGGAAACGAAAATACATAACAGGATAAATAAATCGGAGGAATTTTATGTTTAAGCAATACAAATTAAAAAACTACAGATTTCGGCTGGTAGCATATGTGGTGCTGCTGTGCATTATCGGTGTTATGGTGGTGGGCAGTGCGAAACCGTCGGTTCAGAACAAACAGATCATCGGTATTGCCGGTGGTCTGGTAGTCATGGTGATCGTTTCACTGATTGATTACGGTACGATCCTGAAATTCCGACGTCCCATATATCTGCTGGCAGTTGTATTGCTTGCCGTGATATTTATTCCGGGCGTCGGTGATAATACCGGTGGTGCAACCCGATGGATTCAGGTTACTTCCAGTTTTAAGTTTCAGCCGTCCGAGTTTTGCAAAATCCTGCTGATCATCTTTTTTGCAGGATTTTTTATGAAATATAAGGATCAGTTGAATACCTGGAAGACAATATTGCTCAGTCTGATCCTTGCGGGTATTCCGCTGGCATTGATCGTGAAAGAACCGGATCTGTCAACGACCATTGCAACAACAATGATTTTCATTATCCTCTTGTTTGTTGCAGGATTAAGTTATAAAATAGTAGCAGGAGTGCTGGCACTTGGTGTTCCGGTAGGAATCATAGGCGTGGTACTGATCATGAAACAGGCACTGCCTTTAAAACCATATCAGTACAAACGAATCATGTCCTGGCTGCAGCCGTCGAACCCGGCATATGCGGACGATTCTTATCAGCAGCAAAATTCGATCATAGCGATTGGATCCGGACAGCTCTGGGGAAAAGGATTGAACAACAGTTCCATCACTTCCCTGAAAAACGGTGATTTTATCTCTGAGCCGCAGACGGATTTCATCTTTGCGGTTATCGGAGAAGAACTTGGATTTATCGGCTGTCTGATCGTCATTATCTTATTGCTTTTGATTGTTTTTGAGTGTATACTAATTGCAAAAAAATGCGAAGGATCTTGGCGGCAGACTGATCTGTTGTGGTATGGCAGCGCTGATCGGCTTTCAGAGCTTTATCAATATCTGTGTAACAACAGGATTGATGCCGAATACCGGATTGCCACTTCCTTTTGTCAGTTATGGACTGACGTCGATTATGAGTTTGTTTATTGGTCTGGGGATGGTACTAAATGTAGGTCTTCAGGCTAGAAAATATCACGGATTGGGGGACATAGACTAATGAACATAGGGTTGATCGCACACGACTCAAAGAAAAAATTAATGCAGAATTTTTGTATTGCATACCGGGGGATTTTGGGAAGAAATTCGCTGTATGCAACCGGAACAACCGGCAGACTGGTAGAGGAAGCTACCAACCTGTCTGTACACAAATATCTGACCGGACAGCTTGGTGGTTCCCCAGCAGCTTGGCGCTGATATCGAAAATAACTACATTGACCTTGTTATTTTCTTACGTGATCCACTGACACCAAAATCACACGAACCGGATGTAGACAATATTGTCCGTCTGTGTGATACACATAACATTCCGCTGGCAACAAATCTGGCTACAGCAGAATTGTTAATCCATTCTTTAGACAGAGGAGATCTTGACTGGCGTGAAATGTACAAATAAAATAAAAGTAATGATTCCGTTGCTTGGAGTCTGCCTGTTACTGGGCGGATGCCAGGAGCGAACCGATGTGGCAGATGCGTATGATGTCTATGCCACATCTGATACTTATCAACTGACAGAGAGCAGCACAGAGAAATCCATTTCCTTGCTGGGACAGGATCTGTGCGTTGGCGGCACAGAAAACACTGCCGCAGCAGATGGCATTGATACGGATTATGCACAGAGTGCAGCGGTCTTTTCCGTTCAGGATGAAGAAATTACCTATGCACAGAATATTTATCAGAGAATGTATCCTGCCAGCACGACAAAGATCTTGACTGCATACCTTGCATTAAAATATGGCAATCTGGATGATGTACTGACGGTTTCTTCCGATGCGGTCAATACACTGATGTCCGGATCCTCCATCTGTGGATTAAAGCCGGGAGATCAGCTGACGCTGGATCAGGCTTTGTATGGTCTGATGCTTTGCAGTGGAAATGATGCGGCAAATGTTATTGCAGAATATATTTCCGGAAGTACCGATAAATTTGCAGAACTGATGAACAAAGAAGCACAGGCGTTGGGTGCAACACAGTCCCATTTTGTGAATCCGCATGGTTTACCAGATGATAACCACTATACGACTGCTTATGATTTGTATCTGATTTTTAACGCAGCCATTAAGGATGACCGGTTTGTGAATTATATTTCCACAAAAAAAATATACCACCAGCTATACGGATGCATCCGGAGCGCAGGTGGATCAGGTGTGGGTGAATACCAACGGTTATCTGAAAGGCACTTATGATATGCCGGAAAATGTCACTGTGATCGGTGGTAAGACAGGAACGACAGAAGCAGCAGGAAGCTGTTTGGTTCTGTACAGTGAAAGTCAGGATAAGAAGCCATATATTTCTATTGTATTGAAAGGCAATTCCAAAAAGGAGCTTTATACGCTGATGACGGAACTGCTCACAAATTATTCAAACTAAAGCCACTGAAAATTCAAATTTAACAGTTGTATTTTAGGTATGGATATAATATAATGAATACATAAACAGTTACTTCTTTTTACGATACAAATGACGCATATACCGTGTGTGAAATGGAAGAAGTGACAGAGGTAGGAGGATAAAATTATGGTTGAAATTATTGCCGGCAAAAAAGGAAAGGGTAAGACAAAATATTTATTGGACAAGGTAAATGCAGCAGTGGAAGGCGCTTCCGGTAATATCGTATATTTGGATAAAAGTCAGAAACACATGCATGAGTTATCAAATAAAGTTCGTTTGATCAACGTTGCAGATTATCCAATCAGCAACTGTGATGAGTTCCTTGGATTTATCTGTGGTATCGTTTCCACAGGATTATGATTTACAGGAGATGTATCTTGACAGTTTCCTTACAATTGCAAACCTTGCTGATGATCAGATCGTACATGCAATTGAGAAGCTTGATGTTATCAGTGAAAAGTTCAATGTAAAATTCGTTTTAAGCGTTTCAAAGGACGAAGCAGATCTGCCTGAGTGTGCAAAAGCCAGACTGATTGTTTCTTTATAAGAATCGATTTATCAGGTGTCTTAAGGGGGAATCCTTAAGACACCTTTTTACTTGACAGGAAATCGTGGATTTTTTCTGTATTTATTTTTATGCTTCCTCATCACCGATGGATCGGATACGACCAAAAACGCTGATGAGATAAAGTCCACTGATTCCCACAAGCGCATATATGATGCGTGAAATCCAGCTCATGTTGCCAAAAATAAAGGCAATCAGGTCGAATCGGAAAAATCCGATCAGGCCCCAGTTTACAGCACCGACAATGACAAGTGCCAGCAGGACATTATCCAGACATTTTGTGTTCATAGCACTTCCTCCTTCTGGAACAAGTATTGCCGGTATGGGCAATTTTTTATGCGTGATAACGCATATTTTTTAGAAAATAACGTTGAAGGTAAGACCGAAATGAAGAAAAGAAGCGGAAAATAGTACGTTATCGCAGACGCTTTCATCTGAATATCGGCATTATTATAATTTTTATTTGTATTTTATCTATTTTTGTGATCTATCTGATTTCCTATCTGACACAGAATTAATATTTCTGCCTATGAGGTACAGTATGGTCAGATCGCACGAAACAGAACGTATACTGGATTGATTCTCCGTCCGGAGCAGGTATTCTACAGTCAGAATACCGGAGATATTAATTATTATAAAAAAGAAGGAGACAAAGCAGGATACAATGACCTGATCTGTTCCGTTGATAAGACCGGAAACATTTCCTCTGAGATTTCCCAGGCAGGACTGGATGCAACGAACCTGTCAAATGATGAATTGTTAAAGATTCAGAATTCCATCACGAATTATGTTTCCTCTTATTCTAATATGCAGTTTTATAATGTGTATTCTTTCAAGGAAAATGTGAATGCACAGATTCAGGAGAACCTGTATATCAATGCATTGAACGATCTGTCCGACCAGACGGATTCTGCAGTTTCACAGAATACATTTTCTTTTGAGCGGACGTCTGTAGATGGTATCCTTGCCTTGTATACCGATGGTTACGAGGATGTTACAGCAGATTCCTTTACTGCGGATATGTACAATCCGGCATCTTATACGAAGACGAATCTGAAGGGCAATACGCAGATCACATCGGGACAGGCTATGTACAAGATCGCTACCAGTGAGAACTGGTCGATCATGGTTCCGGTTACGGATGAGGAAGCAGCGCGTTATCAGGAAGAAATCGGAGAAAATTCGGATTCTTTCGTTTTGCATGTGAAATTCCGGAAAGATGATACGGAGACAAATGCAACGACTTATATTAAGGATCTGGATGGGCAGAAATTTTTACAGTTGAATCTGAACAATTCCATGGTACGCTTTGTGTCAGACCGTTATATAGAAGTGGAACTTGGTTCGGATAAGAACACCGGTCTGAAGATACCAAATTCTGCGATCGTAGAAAAAGAGTTTCTGGTCGTACCGAAAAAGTATGTCGGAAAAGGGGATAACTCCTCCAGTGACGGTGTGATCAAGATTACAAAGGATAAACGCGGAAAAGAATCCGCGGAATTTGTATCGATCAATGCGTACGCGGAAACAGACGACAGTTATTATGTATCACAGGATAATCTGTCTGTGGGTGATACGATCCAGATGCCGGACAGCAGCGAACAGTATTCGCTGAAAGATACGGCAAAGCGAAAAGGTGTTTACAATATGGATAAAGGATATGCGATCTTCAGACAGATTGAGGTCATATCCGACAATGAGGAATATTCCGTTGTGCAGAGTGGAACAAAATTTGGTATTTCTCTGTATGACCATATTGCATTGAACGGCAGTGAAGTACAGGAAGGCGATTTCCTGAATTAGCCATAGTTTGTGATAAAGTTATTTGATAATAATCAGGAGGGAAAAATAGATGATCTGTGAAAATTTAAAAGAAGTAGAAGCCAAAATTGAAGCAGCCTGCAAAAGAGCCGGACGTGACCGCTCAGAAGTAACACTGATCGCAGTCAGCAAGACAAAACCGGTTGAAATGTTAGAGGAAGCATATGGAACCGGTATCCGGGAATTTGGTGAGAATAAAGTACAGGAAATGATGGATAAATACGAAGTGATGCCAAAAGACATTCACTGGCACATGATCGGACACTTGCAGCGGAACAAAGTAAAATACCTGATGGGAAAAGCTGCCCTGATCCATTCCGTGGATTCCTTGAGACTTGCAGAGGAGATCAGTGCACAGTCTGTCAAACATGAGGTGACGACAGACATTCTGATCGAGGTCAATATTGCCGGAGAAGAGACAAAATTTGGTACAGACAGAGAGGAAGCAATCGCGCTGGTAGAAGCTGCTGCAAAACTTCCGAATATCCACATCTGTGGTCTGATGACGATTGCGCCGTTTGTAGAAAATTCGGAAGATAACCGCAAATATTTTCAGCAAATCCGTCAATTATCTGTTGACATCAAACGGAAAAACATTGATAATGTAGATATGCATGTTCTGTCTATGGGAATGAGCGGTGACTACGAAGTTGCAATTGAAGAGGGTGCTACCATGGTCAGAATCGGAACAGGTATTTTTGGTGCCCGAAATTATAATATTTAAACTATATGAATTGAGAATGGAGATTTTATCACAATGGCTATGATGGATAAATTTTTGAATATGATGCGTCTGAATTCTGAGGAAGAGGACGATTTCT
>ENA-OPYX01001914-OPYX01001914.1-human-gut-metagenome-genome-assembly--contig:-NODE-1914-length-10156-cov-2.406122_pt1 | contig 10156 bp, 9 predicted proteins | sample MGYA00242639_ERZ504486 | MGnify/ENA primary metagenome ERZ504486 (study PRJEB26092, sample SAMD00036296) | human gut metagenome | host: Homo sapiens | study: EMG produced TPA metagenomics assembly of... | reverse complement strand
GACTTGGATTCATTCTGGTTTCTGCAGGTGTGCAGTAGGTCTTGGAACGTATGGAAATTCCCATACATGACAGGAAATATGGCGGAGCTGCTTTTATCCTGATCTATCTTGTCTTTCTCGTTCTGCTTGGCCTGCCAATTCTTGTAAGTGAATTTGCAGTAGGACGAAGCAGCAGACTGAGTACGGCAAGAGCATTTCACAAACTGGAGCCGGAGGGTTCCAATTTCCATAAGTACAGCTATATGGGAATGATCGGTAATTATATGCTGATGATGTTTTATACCATGGTAGCAGGATGGATGATGTACTACGGTTATGTTATGGCGACCGGGAAACTGAGCGGAGCTTCTTCTGATGAAGTGAGTGGCTTTTTCTCAAACCTGATGACATCTACCGGAACAATGACCGGCTGGATGATCGTTGCAGTCCTTCTTGCCTTTGGTGTTTGTTCTTTGGGACTTCAGAATGGAATTGAACGTATCACAAAGGTTATGATGATCTGTCTTCTGGCACTGATCGTGGTGCTGGCTGTTCATTCTGTAACGCTGGACGGAGCGATGGAAGGTGTTAAATTTTACCTTGTACCAAACCTCGACAATATCCGTGCGGCAGGTCTTGGAAACGTGATCTTTGGTGCGCTGTCACAGGCATTCTTTACTTTGAGTATCGGTATCGGAGCGATGGAGATCTTCGGAAGCTATATGGGAAAGGAATGTACCCTTGCAGGAGAAAGTATTAATATCCTGATCCTGGATACATTTGTAGCACTGATGGCTGGTCTTATCATCATTCCGGCATGTTTTGCATTTAACGTAGAGCCTGGTGCGGGACCGGGACTTGTATTCATCACTCTGCCAAACGTATTCAACCAGATGGCAGGTGGAAGACTCTGGGGAGCTCTGTTTTTCCTGTTTATGTCCTTTGCGGCACTGTCTACGGTTATTGCAGTATTTGAGAACATTCTGTCCTTCGCAATGGATCTGTGGGGATGGAAACGTAATAAAGCAGTTTTATTTAATATCGTTTTGCTCATTATTCTTTCCATGCCGGCAATCCTTGGCTTTGGACCATGGTCCGGAATTCAGATCCTCGGTGAAGGAACAAATATCATGGATCTGGAAGATTTCATTATTTCAAATAACATCCTGCCACTTGGTTCAGTAATTTTTGTAATCTTCTGTGCATCTAAGAATGGGTGGGGATGGGACAACTTCATTAAGGAAGCCAATACTGGAAAAGGAATAAAATTCCCGACATGTATCAGAAATTACATGTTGTGGGTAATTCCGGTCGTTGTAGCGATTATTTATCTGAAAGGTTATTATGATATGTTCCAGCCGAAAGGAAATACTTATCTGATTCCATGGATGATCGTGGGCATCGCAATGCTGGTATTGGTAGGATGGATTTCATTCGGACACAGCAAAAAGAAAAAATAAAGATACTATGGAACAATCCGCAGGTATCGTAAATATAATAGAAATAAGAGGAGACATAAATTATGATAGCAGAAAAAATGAAACCTTTTGTACAGAACAATTCAGCAATTCGTATGATGTTCGAAGAAGGAAATCGTCTCCGGGCAAAGTATGGTGCAGACAAAGTCTATGACTTCAGCCTTGGTAACCCAAGTGTTCCAGCACCGGATTGTGTACGCGAGGCAATCATAGATCTTGTAAACAACGAAGAACCGACTGTTCTCCACGGATATATGAGCAACGCAGGCTTTGAGGATGTCAGAGAAACGATCGCGCAGTCTCTGAACCGCCGTTTCGGGACAGCTTTTTCTGCACATAATCTGATCATGACAGTTGGTGCTGCCAGCGGTCTGAATGTCATCCTCAAGACGATACTGAATCCAGGCGAGGAAGTGATCGTTTTTGCACCGTACTTTCTGGAATACGGTGCATATGTACGTAACTATGACGGTAAGCTTGTGGAAATCTCTCCTAATACAGAGACTTTCCAGCCAAATCTGAAAGAACTGGAAGAGAAGATTACAGCCAATACCCGTGCAGTGATCGTAAATACGCCACATAACCCGACCGGTGTTGTTTATTCTGAGGAGACGATCAAAGAACTTGCTGCGATCCTCGAGAAAAAACAGCAGGAGTTTGGTTCTGTGATCTATCTGATTTCGGATGAACCGTACAGAGAACTGGCTTATGATGGCGTAGAAGTTCCATATCTGACGAAATATTATAAGAATACGGTTGTAGGATATTCCTACAGCAAATCTCTGTCTTTGCCGGGAGAGCGTATTGGATATCTGGTCATCCCGGATGAACTGGAAGACAGCGCAACAGTCATCACAGCAGCAGCAATTGCAAACCGTGTACTTGGAAGTGTTAATGCACCATCCCTTATGCAGAAAGTTATCCAGAAATGCGTAGATGCAGAAGTGGATGTGGCTGCTTATGACAGAAACCGTCTGGCACTTTACAATGGCCTTAAAGAATGTGGATTTGAATGTATCAAACCACAGGGCGCATTTTATCTGTTTGTGAAATCTCCGGTTGCAGATGAGAAGCAGTTCTGCGAGGCCGGTAAGAAATACAATATCCTGATGGTTCCGGGAAGCTCCTTTGCCTGCCCTGGATATGTAAGACTGGCATATTGTGTATCTTACGAGACGATTCAGAATTCTCTGCCTGAATTTGAGAAGCTGGCAGCAGAGTATGGGCTGTAGGAAGCCGGAATGTACAGTACACGAATTTGTAAAATGTATAATAGAAATTTATAAGAGTAAAAAACAGATAAAAAAGACGCAGGAGCTGACTTTTTTGGTCAGGCCCCTGCGTCTTTTGCAGTGCATATTGAGGAAGCACCGGTGGTGCGCTGGTCAGATCTTGTCAATTTTTTTACGGATATCCAGCATTTTCTGATCGAGCTGTGTGATCACAGAAGCACACTGCTGTAATTCTTCATTGATCACTGCTGCCTGCTTTTGTCCGCGTTTGTAACGCAATTGATGGTCGAGGTTGGCCCAGTAATCCATGGCAGCAGTTCGAAGCTGCAATTCCAGTTTGATCCACTGGTTTTCTTTCTGGAATGGAATTGCAATTTCCAGAATCAGATGAAGACTTTGATAGCCGGATTTCTTTGGCTGCTGTACATAATCTTTGATTTTCAGGATATGGATATCCTGTTGTTTTTCGATCAGGTCAGCTACTTTGTAAATATCATCTACATAAGCACATACAGCACGAACGCCGATCAGGTCATTGATCTTTTCCAGTGCCAGATTCAAAATTCAGGTCCAGTTCCTTTTTTCTGCATTTTTTTGCAGACACTGTCATAGCTTTTGAGTCTCCAGGTTTTCATCTGAATAAAATTCCGTTTATATTTCATCAGCAGAAATGTGTTGATGATGTCGAGTTTGGTCATCATAAGATTGATGGCACATTGTCCTTTAATGCTAAATTCACTGTCGGTCAGCATGCTCTTAAGAAGTTCTTTCTTTTTCAATTTCTGTCTTTCTTCCTCTAATTGTATCAGTGTAAATGTTTCTGTTGCCCGTAATGCATTTCCCGTTCCCATTAGAATACTCCTCCAGTAATAAATCTGTACGTGATTTGCGTTAAATCAAAGTTAAACAGTCGCGTTGCCAGCGTTAGCTGGAATGCAACCCGTGTGCGGGAATCTTGATTTGGATTTCTGTTTCCCATCATTTAATCTATGAAAAGGGGTGGAGAAATATGACAGGAAAAAATAGAAAATTTTGTTATGAAAATCACAATCTTATGAGCATGAAATCGAGGAAACAGACTTTGAAAACAGGTGTATATCAAATTTTTTGCCTGGGAATTAAGAGGAATGATGAAAATACGGATTGTATAAAATGATGATTAATGGCGAAAATGTAAGAAATAATTTGTTTGAAATTTTAACAAAATACAGATTGACAAATGATTAACGAACCCGTATAATAAGCGCATATCAATCATTGATAAATAATTAACGTTAATAAATTGACGGAATTGTTTATCGGACTAAAGAATAAGGCTCATATCATAACAGAAAAACAGGAGGATTCACAAATGGCAAAGAAAGAAACCCACATCCCGGCAATCATTGATACTCCGGAAGCACTGGAAGCAAAGATCGCTGCGATGAAAGAAGCACAGAAACTTTTCGCCACTTATACACAGGAGCAGGTAGATAAAATCTTCAAAGCTGCTGCAACTGCAGCTGATAAAGCACGTATCCCGCTTGCAAAAGCTGCTGTTGAAGAAACTGGAATGGGTATCGTTGAAGATAAGGTCATCAAAAAATCATTATGCAGCAGAATATATCTACAATGCGTATAAAAAACACCAAAACCTGTGGTGTTCTTGAAGAAGATCCGGTTTATGGAATCAAGAAGATTGCGGAGCCGATCGGTCTGATCGCGGCAGTTATTCCAACTACAAACCCGACTTCCACAGCAATCTTTAAAACGCTGATCGCGTTAAAAACCAGAAATGCGATCATCATCAGCCCACATCCTCGTGCAAAAGGAAGTACGATTGAAGCTGCAAGAGTTGTTCTGGAAGCTGCCGTAAAAGCAGGTGCTCCGGAAGGCATCATCGGATGGATCGATGTACCGAGCCTTGAACTTACAAATCTTGTAATGAAAGAAGCTGACATCATTCTTGCAACAGGTGGTCCTGGAATGGTTAAAGCGGCATATTCTTCCGGAAAACCGGCACTTGGAGTTGGCGCCGGAAACACACCGGTTATCATTGATGACACTGCAGATGTTCGTCTGGCAGTAAACTCTATCATTCACTCCAAAACATTTGATAATGGTATGATCTGTGCATCCGAACAGTCCGTAACAGTTCTCGAAGGTGTATATAAAGCAGTTAAAGAAGAATTTCAGTACAGAGGATGCTACTTCCTGAAGAAAGATGAGATTGAAAAAGTAAGAAAAACAATCCTGATCAATGGTGCACTGAATGCCAAGATCGTTGGGCAGAAAGCTGCTACGATTGCAGAGATGGCAGGCGTTACAGTTCCGGCAGAAACCAAGATCCTGATCGGTGAAGTAGAATCTGTAGATATCAGTGAAGAGTTTGCACACGAGAAACTTTCTCCGGTACTTGCCATGTACAAGGCAAAAACATTCGACGAAGCGATCGCAAAAGCAGAACAGCTTGTAGCTGACGGCTGGATATGGACATACCTCTTCTCTGTATATCAATGTGAATGAGAAAGAAAAAATGGCAAAACATGCAGCAGCAATGAAACCTGCCGAATCCTGATCAATACTCCATCTTCTCAGGGTGGTATCGGAGATCTTTACAACTTCAAACTTGTACCATCTCTGACACTTGGCTGTGGTTCCTGGGGTGGAAACTCTGTATCTGAAAACGTTGGTGTGAAACATCTGATCAATATCAAGACTGTTGCTGAGAGGAGAGAGAACATGCTCTGGATGAGAACCCCGGAAAAAGTTTACTTCAAAAAAGGCTGCCTGCCGGTTGCTCTGGATGAGCTGAAAAATGTGATGGGCAAGAAACGCTGCTTCATCGTAACAGACTCCTTCCTGTACAAGAATGGATATACAAAGAAAATTGAAGATAAACTGGATGAGATGGGAATTGTTCATACATGCTTCTCTGATGTAGAACCTGATCCGTCTCTGGCTTCTGCAAAAGCAGGTGCAGCAGCAATGCGCGCATTTGAACCAGACTGCATCATCGCAATGGGCGGCGGATCTGCAATGGATGCCGGTAAGATCATGTGGGTTCTTTATGAAAATCCGGATGCAGACTTCGATGACATGGCAATGGATTTCATGGATATCCGTAAGAGAATCTATACATTCCCGAAAATGGGTAAAAAAGCTTACTTTATCGCTGTACCTACATCTTCCGGTACAGGATCTGAGGTAACACCGTTTGCCATCATTACAGACAAAGAAACAGGAATTAAATGGCCACTGGCTGACTATGAACTGATGCCGGATATGGCAATCGTGGATACCGACAACATGATGAGTGCACCAAAAGGACTGACAAGTGCTTCTGGTATCGATGTTATGACACATGCGATCGAAGCATATGTTTCTATGATGGCTTCTGACTACACAGACGGACTTGCTCTCCGTGCGATCAAACTTGTATTTGATTATCTGCCAAGAGCATACAGAGATGGAAATGATGTAGAAGCAAGAGATCATATGGCAAATGCATCCTGCATGGCCGGTATGGCATTTGCAAATGCATTCCTTGGAGTAAACCACTCCCTGGCTCACAAACTGGGTGCTTTCCATCACATCCGCACGGTATCGCAAATGCTCTGGTTCTGACAGAATGTTATGCGTTATAATGCTGATGAAGTTCCGACCAAGATGGGTACTTTCCCGCAGTATCAGTATCCAAAGACACTGGCACGTTATGCAGAGATCGGACGTTTTGTAGGACTGACAGGAAAAGATGACAAAGAAGTATTTGAGAAACTTCTGGATAAACTGGAAGAACTCAAGAAGATTATTGAGATCAAACCTACGATCAAAGATTATGGTGTAGATGAGAAATACTTCCTTGAGACTCTGGATGAGATGAGTGAACAGGCATTTAAATGACCAGTGTACCGGTGCAAACCCGAGATATCCACTTATTGCAGAACTGAAAGAAATCTACCTGAAAGCATACTATGGTAAATAATAAATTTTAGATTGGTGTGTTTTCTTCCATAAAAATATTATAAGCAGTGATTGCCCCGGAATTACAGGAATGTAATACCGGGGCAATTGCTTTATTAGCCATACTATTGTAAGAGAAATTTAGATAAAATTCAGAATCTGTGTATTGCAAGCCGGGGGATATGGATGTTACAATAAGCACTAATGACAATGTTAACATAAACAGAGAGCTTATATAGGAGATATATAAGGAAAAGAAGCTGATGCTTTAGGGGGCATGATTATTGAAACAAAATGAAAACACAAAATATGTAAAACTTGGTATTACAGGAGCGGCAGTTCTGGCATTTGGATTTGCTATCATGTATATTCTGAATCAGAGCAAGAATATTGCAGCGGGTATTCAGTTGGTATTTAATATTCTGAAACCTTTCCTGTATGGTGCGTTGATTGCCTATCTGCTGGCACCGATCTGTAACCGGATGGATGAGCGTTTCCTGAAATGGTTTCCCAAGGCAACAGAAAAGCAGAAGAAAGGTTTGAAATTTCTATCTATTGCAATTGCAGTTATTTGTGCAGTCACGATTGTAGTTCTGCTGATTCTGCTGATTCTTCCGCAGGTATGGGACAGCACAGTGAAGATCATTAAGATACTTCCGGCCAGACTTGCCTATTGTAACCGCATGATTGATCAGCTGCTCAAGGATCAGCCGGAATTACAGACATATTTTAATCATTTTTCATCACAGGTGGAGAATGGTCTGAATGATGTTCTGAAAGCAAATTCCAGTATGATGACAACGATTCAGGGAATTGTCAATAATATTACAGTACAGTTGATCGAGGTTTTAAGCGTATTCAAAAATATGTTTCTTGGATTTTTGATCGCAGTATATCTTCTTGCAAGCCGTAAACTGTTTGGAGCACAGGCAAAGCTTCTTCTGTATGGTATCTTTCCGAATAAATGGGCGAAGATCATTGAAGAAGAAGTTCATTATACAGACAAAATGTTTAACGGTTTCTTTGTTGGTAAGATCATCGATTCTGCAATTATCGGTCTGATCTGCTTTGCGGGAACCACTTTATTGGGATTCGAATCCGCTGCATTTATCAGTGTTGTGATTGGTGTGACGAATATCATTCCGTTTTTCGGACCATTTATCGGAGCGATTCCATGTGCATTATTACTGCTTCTGGGAAGTAATCCGTGGGATGCTTTATACTTCCTGATCTTTATCGTGATACTTCAGCAGGTGGACGGAAATATCATCGGACCGAAGATCCTTGGTAATACAACCGGAGTTTCCAGTTTCTGGGTATTATTTTCCATTCTGTTATTTGGAGGTCTGTGGGGACTGGTTGGTATGGTGATCGCAGTACCATTGTTTGGGGTTATCTATGATATTATCCGTAAACTGACAGCAAGAGGACTGAAGAGAAACAGACATGAAGAGATGATGCAGGAATATAATGAAAAATTTCATGAAGAGCCTGAAGAAACAGAGACAACTCAAAAGGATACGTTCAGCAAAAAAATTAATGCAAAAATCAATGAGTACATTGATAAGAATGTAAATAACAAATAGCATATTGAGTATAAAAATAAGTCCCATGAGTTTTGACTCATGGGACTTATTTTGTGTAAAACACCTTAAGGTGTTTATATTAATGTTTTTATCACTGCTTACGAAATGCTGCACGTTTTCTTTCTCTAGGATCCAGAATTCTCTTACGGATACGAAGGCTTTCTGGTGTTACTTCCAGAAGTTCGTCCTGATCGATGAATTCGATTGCCTGCTCGAGGCTGAGAACTCTTGGCGGTGTCAGTTTCAGAGCTTCATCCGCGGAAGAAGAACGTGTATTGGTCAGATGTTTTGTCTTGCAGACATTCAGCTCGATGTCTTCGGCTTTACCATTCTGTCCGATGACCATACCACTGTATACTTTTTCGCCAGGACCAACGAAGAGTGTTCCACGATCCTGCGCTGAGAACAGACCATATGCAACTGCTTCACCAGATTCAAAGGCAATCAGGGATCCCTGTTTACGATACTGGAAATCTCCTTTATATGGTGCATATCCGTCGAAAGTAGTATTCAGGATACCGGTACCCTTGGTGGAAGTCAGAAATTCACCACGGAATCCGATCAGTCCACGGGATGGAATGTGGAATTCCAGACGAACAGATCCGTCACTTGCTGTGCTCATTCCCTGAAGTTCACCTTTACGCTCGCTCAATTTCTGGATAACAGTACCGGAGAATTCTTCCGGAACATCTACATAAGCGATTTCCATTGGCTCAAGTTTCTTACCACGTTCGTCCGTGTGATACAGAACTTCCGGTTTACTTACTGCGAATTCATAACCTTCACGGCGCATGTTCTCAATCAGTACGGACAGATGAAGTTCACCACGTCCGGAAACTTTGAAGCACTCTGTAGAGTCAGTATCTTCTACACGAAGGCTGACATCGGTGTTCAGCTCACGGTACAGACGGTCACGAAGATGACGGGAAGTGATGTATTTACCTTCCTGTCCGGCGAGCGGGCTGTCGTTTACCATGAAGTTCATGGAAAGAGTTGGCTCGGAAATCTTCTGGAAAGGAATTGCTTCCGGGTTGTCACCGCCGCAGAGGGTATCACCGATATGGATATCTTCGATACCGGAGATTGCTACGATAGATCCGATAGATGCTTCTTTTACTTCGACCTTGTTCAGACCATCAAACTCATAAAGCTTGCTGATCTTAACTTTTTTACGTTTGTCAAGGTCGTGGTGGTTCAGAAGTGTCAGCTCCTGGTTTACTGCAATCTTACCGTTTTCAACTTTACCGACACCGATACGTCCAACGTATTCGTTGTAGTCGATGGTGCTGATCAGTACCTGGGTGTCTGCGTCCGGATCACCTTCCGGTGCCGGGATATATTTCAGGATAGTTTCAAACAGCGGAGCCATGTTTTCCGGTGTGTCTGCAAGGTCAAGAACGGCATGTCCTGCTTTTGCGGATGCATACAGGAACGGGCAGTCAAGCTGCTCATCGGATGCTTCAAGGTCCATGAGAAGTTCCAGAACTTCATCAATAACTTCTTCCGGACGGGCTTCCGGACGGTCGATCTTGTTGATGCAGACGATGACATGAAGGTCCAGCTCCAGAGCTTTACGGAGAACGAATTTAGTCTGTGGCATAGCACCTTCAAAGGCATCTACCAGAAGAATAACGCCGTCTACCATCTTAAGAACACGTTCTACTTCACCACCGAAGTCTGCATGGCCAGGGGTATCAATGATATTGATCTTTACTCCCTTGTAATGTACAGCAGTGTTTTTGGATAAATAGTAATTCCACGCTCACGTTCAATGTCGTTGGAGTCCTATGACACGTTCCTGAACTTCCTGGTTTTCACGGAATACACCGCTTTGTTTAAGGAGCTGATCCACCAGGGTAGTTTTGCCGTGATCGACATGGGTCGATGATGGCAACATTACGTACGTCTTCGCGTTTTCGTCTTCATAAAAAGTCGAAAT
>ENA-OPYX01001911-OPYX01001911.1-human-gut-metagenome-genome-assembly--contig:-NODE-1911-length-10167-cov-3.239143_pt1 | contig 10167 bp, 9 predicted proteins | sample MGYA00242639_ERZ504486 | MGnify/ENA primary metagenome ERZ504486 (study PRJEB26092, sample SAMD00036296) | human gut metagenome | host: Homo sapiens | study: EMG produced TPA metagenomics assembly of... | reverse complement strand
CACTGCCGTTCCATCTTTCTGATTTTTTGGAGTATTTTTAAGTTTTTGAGTTTTTATGTTTTAGGAGTTTTATTATAACTTCATTATATTTTATTTTCTTTGACTGCTTGATCGCGTCATTTAATTTTGGAAGGATCTTCTTAATATCACCTACGATACCAAGGTCTGCGATATCAAAGATCGCTGCATCTTCATCTCGGTTGATCGCTACGATGAATTCTGAATTCTCCATACCTGCTGCGTGCTGGATTGCTCCAGAGATTCCACATGCTAAGTATAACTCTGGACGAACCGTCTTACCTGTCTGTCCAACCTGACGGTCATTGCTGATCCATCCTGAATCTACAGCTGCTCTTGATGCTGCTACTTCACCATCTAATGTGTCTGCTAATGCTTCAAGATCTTTAAATCCTTCTGCATTTCCTACACCACGTCCTCCTGCTACCAGGATCTTAGCTTCTGTGATATCTACAGATTTATGTGTTGTTTTTACAACTTCACGGATCTTAACATTCATATCTGCATCTGTAAAGTTTACTTCAACAACTTCAACCTCACCCTGTCTGCTTTCATCAGCTTCTAATGCTTTCATAACACCAGGTCTTACCGTTGCCATCTGTGGTCTGAAATCTTCACAGACGATCGTTGCCATGATATTTCCACCAAATGCTGGTCGTGTCATCATTAATAATTTTGTTTCTTCATCAATATCAAGTTTTGTACAGTCTGCTGTTAATCCTGTATGAATCCTTGCAGAAACTCTTGGTGCAAGATCTCGTCCGATCGATGTTGCTCCATAGAGAACAATCTCTGGATTATGGGACTGAATGATCTCCATCATTGCTTTTGCATATGGTTCTGTCACATATTCTGCCAGCATTTCATCATCTACTACTACAACTTTATCTGCTCCATGAGCGATCAGTTCACTTGCTTTGTCTTTAATCTGATTTCCAAGTAAAACTGCAACTACATTCTGTCCAAGATCATCTGCAAGCTTTCTTGCTTCTCCGATCAGTTCGATACCGACTTTCTGAAGATTTCCATCTCTCTGCTCGGCAAATACATAAACATCTTTACACATTTTGATTGTCCTCCTTACCTTAAATGATGTGTTTTTCCTGTAATTTTTCTACGATTGCGGCAACTGCTTCGTCATCGGAGAGATCATTTAAGATCGTTCCTGCACCTTTTGCCTGTTTTGTAAAGGATTTCTTAACTCTGGTAGGAGAACCTTTTAATCCGATATTTCCTTCATTGACTGTATCTTTGATATCCTCTAATCCCCATACTTTAACTTCTTTTTCACGATATGCATCAAATACACCGTGAACAGACATATATCTTGGATCAGCAAGTTCAGCTAATGCTGTTAAAAGACAAGGTGTCTTCACTTCAATGATCTGGTGACGATCTTCAAACTGTCTCTGGACAACTAAAGTATCTTCCCCTTCTACATCCATCTTCTCTACATAACTTACCTGAGGGATTCCAAGGTGTTCTGCGATCTGAGGTCCAACCTGTGCTGTATCTCCATCAATCGCCTGACGACCTGTGATGATCACATCATAATCTAATTTCTTTAATGCTGCTGCAATTGTAGAAGAAGTAGCCCATGTATCTGCTCCTCCAAATGCACGATCTGAAATCAGTAATGCATCATCGCATCCCATTGCTAATGCTTCTCTTAATGCAACATCTGCCTGAGGTGGTCCCATAGAAACAACAGTTACTGTACTTCCTGGGCATTTTTCTTTTAACTGAAGTGCTGCTTCAATTCCTGCTTTATCATCTGGGTTAATAATACTTGGAACACCATCACGGATCAGTGTATTTGTCTTTGGATCTAATTTTACTTCCGTTGTATCTGGTACTTGTTTTGCACAAACAACAATCTTCATTCTCTTGTCTCCTTCTTTCTTATCTTAATAATCCACCGCCAACGATCATCTTCATAGCTTCGGATGTACCTTCATAAATCTCTGTGATCTTTGCATCACGATACATTCTCTCTACTGGATATTCTCTTGAGTATCCATATCCACCAAGCATCTGAACTGCTCCTCTTGTAACTTCAACAGCTACATCAGAAGCAAATAATTTACACTGTGCTGCAAGTGGTGCAAAATTTTCATGATCATCTTTTGCTTTCGCTGCTCTCCATACCATTAATCTTGCTGCATCAATCTTTGTCTGTAATGCTGCGATCAAGAACTGTGTATTCTGGAATTTTGCGATTGGTTTTCCAAACTGTTTTCTTTCTTTTACGTATTTGATCGCTTCATTTAATGCACCCTGTGCAATACCAACAGACTGAGCACCGATTCCGATACGTCCTCCTGCTAAAGCTCCCATAGCGATCTTATATCCCATTCCTTCTCTTCCGATCAGGTTTTCTTTTGGAACTTTCACATCAACTAATGCTACTTCTGCGTTGGATGCTGCTCTGATTCCCATACGAGGAATATCTTTGCTGACTGTTAATCCTTCGCTGTCTCTATCTACGATAAATGCAGACATACCTCTTGTTCCTGCACTCTTATCTGTGTAAGCAAAAATAATGAATGTATCTGCAAATCCAGAGTTTGTTGTAAATACTTTCTGACCATTTAATACATAATGATCACCGTCTAATTTTGCAGTTGTTTTAACTCCGCTGGCATCTGTTCCAGCTCCTGGTTCTGTCAGTCCAAAACATCCAATCTTACTTCCGTCAACTAATGGACGTAAGAATTTCTGTTTCTGTTCTTCTGATGCATAGTCGTTAATACAAGAACAGCAAAGAGAAGTATGTACGGAAATTGTGATTCCTGCACTGGCATCAACTTTGGATACCTCTTCCATTGCTAAAGCATATGTTAATACATCTGCTCCCTCTCCACCGTATTCTTTAGAATATGGAATTCCCATCAGACCGTATTTCTTCATCTTATCTAACAGATCCATATCAAATTTCTCTGCTTCATCCATATCTCTGGAAATTGGTTTGATCTCATTCTCAGCGAAACTTCTGAACAATTCCTTTGCAAGCAGTTGTTCTTTCGTTAATTTAAATTCAACCATTCTTTTTATCCTCCTGTCTGGTCAAAATAATTTGTCTGTTATATTCTTCGTATGTTTTATTTTTCGTGTACCAATACTTTGTACGCTAATTATATGACTAAAAAAATTATGTTGTCAAGGATTTAACAAATATTTTTTCATGTATACTGTGTTTTAATTACGTTCTACGATCTCCTTTTCTGATTTAGGAGTCTCGGAGATTTCTTCTACTACAAAAAAGAAGAGGCAAATACTACATTCAACTCTTCTTTCTTCTATGGTCTATAAGGATTTATTTGATTTATTTCTTTAATGTCTTCATCCATTCATCCATCTCAGCTCGATCTGCCATGGCGCTAATGCACCTTCTTTTGTTGTTGTGTTCGCTGCATAAGCATTGGCAAAATCAAGATAGTTTCTTAATGTATCATCACTTACGGACTCCAAATCTTCTACTTCATCATTTAACAGACAGTATAGGAATGCTCCGATAAACGAATCTCCAGCACCTGTCGTATCTCGGACATCGATCTTATATCCAGAAGCTTCTACCATTCCATTTCTCGTATACACTTCTGCTCCGTCAGCTCCTTTTGTGTAGATAACGTATTTTGCACGATCAGCAAATAAACCGTCCAGAGCATCTTTGATATCTGTATGTCCTGTGATAAATTCCAGTTCTTCGTCAGAAATCTTGATGATATCTGCGTATTTTAAGAAATCATTGACTGTCTCTTTTAATTGATCAAGATCGTCCCATAATGAAAATCTTAGTTTGGATCAAAAGATACTTTCACATTCTGCGCGATTGCCATATCGATCAGTTTCTTGTGAGCTTCCTTCATTGGAGATTCCACAAGGTCTACACTGCAAAAATGAATCATTCCACAATCGTTTAAGATATCTGCCGGGATATCTTCTACACTGTAGCGTAAATCTGCACTGTTTTTTCTATAAAATTTGAAATCACGATTTCCGTCAGAGGCAAGGGATACAAATGCTAAGGCTGTTTCCCCTTCTTTGTCTCTTGCGATATTAGAAGTGTCGATTCCTGCTTCATCTAATACTTCCACGATATAATCTCCAAATGGATCATCTCCAAGCTTTGTTAAAAATTTGGATGGAATACCAAGCTTCGTGACTGCCCCGACTACATTGGCAGGTGCTCCTCCTGCAACTCTTTTAAATGAAGGTACATCTTTTAGTCTCTGTCCCTTAACTTCTGGAATAAAATCGATCAGTGCTTCTCCGATCCCACATAATTTATTCTTCATGTCTTCCTCCTTCGATTTCAAATGATTTTAATGGATATACAGTCATTATACCAGAACATTCTCCATTAATCAGTAGTCTTCCATAATGATTGTAGATTCTTGTTGTAAAAACTTCTTCTCCATGATTCACAAAGATTTCTAAGGATGAAGTATCCGCAAAAATCTGAAGATGCTCTAATTTTTCTAATCTGACTTTTCTTGTTGATCTTCCACTTCCATAGACTCCAAGATTTAAGGTCAGGATATTGTCTTTATAGGAAAGAGTGATTCCTTCGCGCAGTGTCATTACCATTTCTCTGCATCGTTTAAAATCTACAACAGCTTCATAGATTGCATTTTGCATGATGATCGTCTGTCCATAACAAAATGTACAAACTGCTTTGTCCTCGCTTCGAAGTTGTTTTAATTCTTCGATTGGTTCCTGAATCAGTTTTCCATCTCTTACGGATAATTCTCTTGGGATCGTCAGTGCATGCTGCCATCCAGCTTCTTCGGTTGGATTCGTATAGTCTGCGTCTGGGATTCCCATCCATCCGATCAGAATCCTTCTTCCACTTTCATCCTCAAAAGTTTGTGGGGCATAGAAATCAAACCCACGGTCAAAAAGTTTGATATCTGTGATCTCATATTCATCGGTATCAAAATCATAGTCTAATTTCATTGCTGTGACCTGATGAACATTTTCGTAATCAATGCCTTGTGTTTCTACTCCCTGTGGGCAGCAGATGATGTATAACTGTCCGTCCATCTCAAACAGATCCGGACATTCCCACATATAACCAAACTTCTGTGGAGTTGTGATACGATTCTTGTATGTCCAGTTCTTAAGATCTGTAGATTCATATAGAAGGATCATACCCACACCTTCGACATCCCTTGCTCCAAGAACCATGTAATATTTCTCATTTTTCTTAAAGATTTTTGGATCACGCACATGGTTGCTCATGTCAGCCGGATAATCGTCGGTTGTCATTAACAATTCCTTTTTGGTAAACTCATATCCGTCTTTACTTGTAAATGTGATCGTATTACTTCCACGTCCACTGTTGATATAGTCATAATCATCTCTGTCAAAATATTTTAAATTTCCTGTGTAGAAATAGTGGATCGTATCATCTTCAATAAATGCAGAGCCGGAATAGACACCATGGGCATCAATGTCTTCATCTGGGAATACGACTGGTCCAAAATCTTCATAATGAATAAAATCTTTTGTCGTATAATGTCCCCATGTCTTTAACTCACCAGTTGGTTCAAATGGAGTGTACTGGTAGTAAATATGGTATGTCCCATTAAACTGGCATAAACCATTTGGATCATTTAACCATCCTGTCTTTGGCATTAATGAAATTTAATCGGTCTTGATCTGCTGCCACACGTTCTCTATAAGCTTCATTTTCTTTATACCATTTTTCATAATCCGCCTTATAGACTTTCTTGTATTTTTCAAACATCTGCCCTGGTTTCCTTTCCTTCTTCGAATAATGATTATTTTAAATTCATGATCTTCGTATTATTATCTGCATCCGCTGCTTCAACCACTTCGACTTCTTTTCCTTTCGCATCTGCAACTAAGAATATCGTCTGTGTCTTGTATCCTTTTTCTTTCACAAGATCCATGTCAAAAGATAATAATTTATCACCTTTCTTTACTTTGGCTCCTGTTTCTACGAAAGTCTCAAAACCTTCGCCATTCATCTTAACTGTATCGATTCCTGCATGGATCAGAAGTTCTACTCCTGAGTTTAATGTGATCCCCATTGCATGTTTTGTAGGGAAGATCAGACTGATTGTTCCATCGGCTGGTGCATATACGATGCCTTCGCTTGGGTTGATCGCTACACCTTCTCCCATTGCCTTACTTGCAAATGCTGGGTCTGCAGACTTTGCTACATCTAAAACTTCACCTTTCATTGGTGCATATAATTCATTTGTTTCTTCTGTTGTATCTGCTGGTTCCTGTACTTCGATTTCTTTTACTTCTTCTTTAACCGGAGTCTCTGCTTTGTGATCTTCTCCTTCGACGTTAAACTTCTTCCAGAAGACTGCAGTTAAAACTGCGGATACTCCCATGGATAAGAGCAGTCCGATCACGAAGTTTAAGTAATCTTTTGGAAGCATGGACAGGAATCCCGGAAGTCCTGCTGCTCCTAATGCCTGTGCCAAAACTCCTGTTGCTGCACAATATGCATTACCTACGGCTGAACCGATGATGGCAGCGTAGAATGGATATTTTAATTTCAGTGTTACACCGAACATTGCTGGTTCTGTGATTCCAAGTAATGCAGAAACACCTGATGCAGAACAGATTGATTTCATCTTCTCATTCTTTGTTAAGAATAAAACTGCTAATACGGCTGCTCCCTGTGCTACGTTGTTCATACTTGCTGTTGTGAAGATAAAACTTCCACCTGTTGTTGCTTTGGCTGCGATCAGCTGTGTCTCGATCGCGATAAAGCTGTGATGCATTCCTGTTAGACAGATCGGTGCATATGCAAGTCCGAATAATCCTCCACCGACAAATCCAAGTGTGTTATATACCCATGTGATTCCATCTGCTAATAAGTTACCTGCTTCTCTTAACACTGGTCCTACGCAGATGAATGTTAAAAATGATGTTACCATGATAGCGATCAATGGTGTTGTCAGGTTATCTAACCATGTTGGTGTTACTTTATGTAACTTCTTCTCGATCGTTGCTAAAATAAATGCAACTGCTAATACTGGAAGTACAGTTCCCTGATATCCGATCGCCTGGATCTTAAATCCAAAGATATCCCATACTGGTGCTTTGGCGATACCGATGCTGTATGCACTTAACAGATCTGGATGAACCATGATCATACCCATGGCTGCTCCAAGATATGGATTCCCGCCAAACTTCTTCGTTGCGCTAAATCCGATCAATACTGGCAAAAATGCAAATGGAGCACTTGCAAACATGTTGATCGCTGTTGCCAGACCCTTAAACTGTGGGTACAGATCAATAACAGACTTTCCACTAAACATCGCTGCTGTCAGGATATTGTTCACTCCCATTAACAGACCACCTGCTACGATGGCTGGAATGATCGGTACGAAAATATCACTTAATAACTTTACTAATCTCTGAAGAACATTTCCTTTCTTCTCTTCTTTCTCATCATCTGCTGATGTATCGACTGAGATTCCTAACTGCTTCTGTACTTCGTCGCACACTAAGTTTACAAGTCCTGATCCGAAAATGATCTGGAACTGTGACTGTGTTAAGAACACTCCCTTAACTCCTTCAATGTCGCTGACTGCATCTTCATTGCGAAGATCGTTGTCTTTTAACTGTAAACGAAGTCTTGTTGCACAATGCTGAACTGACTTAATGTTTTGTTTGCCACCAACATGCTCGATGACCTGGCTGGCGATTTTTGCGTAATCCATATCTTCTCTCCTTTTTTATTGTGAAACTTATTATGGTATCGGTTCCATATCTGTATCTTATAACTTTCTCTTCTATTTGTCAATAGTATTTATGGAATCGATACCACATTTTTTATTTTATTACTTTTATTTGTGTTTTATATGAGACGACTTAACAAAGCAACAGGTAAAACGGCAAAGCCCTCCGTTCCGAATAATACGGAAGGAGGGCGATATTATAAGCACATATGAAGAATTTATGATCTGACACTTCCGCCTTCAATAAATTCATATCCCACAATCTGTTTCTTGGATACTGGTTCTCCTGTGATCATCTTAAGGATCGTTTCCGCTCCAAGGTATCCCATTCCATAGGAATCAAACTTTAGCGTTGTAAGCTCTGGCGTCAGGAGGGTACTTTCATCATATCCTCCAAACGCTGCCACAGACACTTCTTCTGGAATCCTCTTCTTATGTTCGTGTAAAATCTTATATGCACCAAACGCAAGCCGATCTGTTGCACAAATGATCGCATCTAAATCTGATTCCCTCTCAAGTAATTCTCTTGTAACCGTCTGTCCACCAATAAAACTATAATCACTCTTCCCTGTCACCGGTGTGATTCCATATTCTTTCAATCCATCTAACACACCATTTCTACGCTCGATCCCAACTGCTTGGTCTGTCTCATAGACACCAATATATCCAACCTTTTGATGTCCTTTCTTCCCGATATACTCTCCGATCGTTTTCCCTGCATGATAATCATCATAAATAATGGAAATTCCATCTTCATAATCCTGTGTTAAAACAACCACTGGAATTCCCGCTTTCTTTAACAGCTCTTTGTGGTCCTTTGTGATCGCAATGGAACTGATCAAGATCCCATCCACATTTAACTGGATCAGGCGCTGGATATTCTGTAATTCCTGATCAATATCATGGTCTGAGTTCTGAATAAGGGTTGTATACCCCTTTTCTCTTAAATACCGATCAATACTTGTGATCACACGGCTTGTGATCTTAGAATTCAATGTCGGCACAACTACACCGATCACGTTGCTTTGTTTCGCATTCAATCTTGCAAATGCATTCGGTGTATAATTGTATTCTTCAATGACCTTCTGAATCTTCGCTCTCGTCTCATCCTTTACATATCCCCCATTAAAATAGCGGGATACTGTGCTTTTTCCAACTCCTGATAAATTTGCGATACTGCCATGGTCATCTTCTTTGCCATATATTTTGATCTCCTTTGTTACTTTATCTCTCATTATCTTAGCACAGAAAAAGCTATAAAGAAATAAGATGATATAAAATTTCTTTCTCATCCAATAAACGAAGTATTTCTTTCCTGCCCGTAAATAAAAAGATCTGACGGTCTGTATGGTGACTTAAATACTGCATCGTCTGTGCCAGTCTTTCATCATCATAATTACCGAACACATCGTCTAAAAACAACGGAAATGCGTCATTTTCATACAAAAGATCGGCCGATGCAAGGCGCAGTGCAAAGTATAATTGTTCTACTGTAGCATTGCTTAAATACTTCATATCGATATGATCAAATCCATCATAAACCATCATCGAAAGATTCTCATCCATGACTGCCTGCGTGTATTTTCCATTCGTCATATCACAAAAAATCTCTGAGATCTTCTCATTTAGTTCCTGTCCAAAAGTTTTTTGTACCTGGCTTGCAGCTTCCTTGATCGCTTTCATTGCAAGTTCTATCTCGTGAATCTCAAGTTCTTTCTTCCTTTTCTGCCCCAGCAAGATCTCGTATTCCTGCTTTCTCTTATCTGCCTGCTCTTTTTGCTGCAAAAGCTGTGTTTTCTCGATCTCTATGATCTCTAAGCGATGTCTTAGTTCTATTTTGCGAATTCTTTCTGCTGCATCTTCCCCGCCAAATAACTTTCGAAACCACAGCAAAATCTTCTGAAACAGCGTCAACTTTCTCTTTTGTCTTAAACGTTTCCGAATCTCTCTCTCTTCTTGTTCATATTCATTCAACGCTTGTGCATCATACTGCCATGACCCCTGTTGTCTTCGCAAGTTGTCAATCTGTGCAAAAACAGGATCTTTTCGCATTTGTCTGCGTCTGGCTTTCAAATGATCGATCGCTTTTCGTAGGTCGATCGCAGCATCCTTGCTGCTTCGCAGATTCGCCATGGAATTTTGCAAAACTTCCTTCATCTCTCTGCCAGTACGGATCTCTGCCTGTGTCATCGAAACCGTATTCTCAAATGCCTGTTTATCGGATTCAAATAAGTATTCCTTTCCCTTAAGTTCCTCCATCGTATCTGCATCAAATATGCGATACTCTGTCTGCCCTTGGCCGAAGTTTCGCATGATCTTATATCTGATCCCGTCCTTTTCAAAGACCATGGAGCCACCGTAAATACCACCATTTACCGGCTGATATCTGGTATGATCATCATATTTTGCAGCAAGTCCT
>ENA-OPYX01001910-OPYX01001910.1-human-gut-metagenome-genome-assembly--contig:-NODE-1910-length-10168-cov-5.823524_pt1 | contig 10168 bp, 7 predicted proteins | sample MGYA00242639_ERZ504486 | MGnify/ENA primary metagenome ERZ504486 (study PRJEB26092, sample SAMD00036296) | human gut metagenome | host: Homo sapiens | study: EMG produced TPA metagenomics assembly of... | reverse complement strand
TGCATCGGAAGCATAACATTTTCCAGTGCCGACACGGTAGGGTAGAAGATTTCGTCCATTATTCTGCCAGACGAATCCAACTGTATCCCTTTTATACTCCACCAGTTCCTTTCACTCATTTTAAAAAGGTTTTTCCCACATACAGTAAGGCTTCCCGCACTTGGTCTGTCCAGACCACCAATCATATTCAAAAACGTAGACTTTCCGCTCCCACTATTTCCAATCAATGCGGTCAGTTCTCCCGCTTCCACTGTAAGATCCAATCCCTGGAGGGCAAGCACTTCCGTCTGCTTTGTCTTGTAAATTTTTACCAGCCCGTCTGCTTGTATCATTGCTTCTGACATATCTGTTCTCCATTCTGAAGTTCGATTAACATATCACCTGCATCCATGAGACCTGTATCATGGGTTGTCATCAAAATTGTCACCCGTTCCTTCTTCGTAATCTCCTGAAACATCTGCACAATCTCTGCTGCCATTACACTGTCTAATTCAGCAGTAGGTTCATCTGCAAAAAGAATTCTTGGATGATGCGCGATGGCTCTTGCGATTGCTACTCTCTGCTGTTCCCCACCAGACATTTCAGCCGGCATATGCCTCATTCTGCCTGCCAATCCTACACGTCTCAAGCACTCTTCCACCCGTTCTTTCCGATTCTCGCTGATTCCTGCCATGCGAAGAGAAAATTCCACATTTCAATGCATTCATGGTAGGAATCAGCGATACTGCCTGAAAAACGAAGCCAAACATATTTCTTCTCATGTTTTCCCTGTCCGTTTCGGACATTTCCGTAATATCATTTCCGGCAATTCTTACTTTTCCGGAAGTAGGATAATCCAATGCACCTATAATATTCATCAAGGTAGTTTTTCCGGAACCGGATCGTCCCTTTAATATAGCAAACGCTCCTTCCGGAATAGAAACATTAATATCCTTCAATGCACAAAACTCCCCGCTACTCACTGCAAAAACCCGGTTTACATGTTCAGTTTCAATTATCCTTTCCATTATTCCTCTCCTAATTTCAGTGCCTTTGCAATATTCATTTTTAATACCAGAATTGTAAGTACACCTAAGCATATAATCATTACCGTTGCTGTCACTCCATATAGCTGTGCCAGATCACCTGAATTCGTCACCATTTTTACCGGAAGCACTTGATCTGCTCCCGCATAGGCAGCCTGAAATATGGACGTAAACATTACAGATGCAATTTTTCCGATTCCAAACCCGGCAAATACGGAAACTGCTCCCGAAAAAATCTGCTCAACAATCAGCATATGGAAAATTTCTTCTTTATGCATTCCACATGCTCTCAGTATGCCGAACATCAACTCCCTCGATCGAATCGACATAATCCAGTAAATAAGATATCCTGCTGCACACAATATCATTGTTACAATAAAACTCATGGTAAGTACTCCGTTCGTTCCCTGTAAAAGTGGATCGATAGATACATTGGCAAGATCTCTGTCCCTATCCGTATATGATTTTACGGACACCTCATTTTCTTCCATCCACTGATAAAAGAAATCTGTGCTTTCTCCCTCTTTCACTGTAATCCATACCTGGTATGGTGTTACTCCGAAATACTGCCGCAAAGCAGCGTAATCGGCTACTATCAGGTAATTATCTTTTTCCCTTAGCTCCCCTGCTTCATTCAATTCGATTGTCTTTGTCTGAAAACCCGGCCAGTACGAAACAAAGCCTACAATTTTCCCCTTGGCTTCCTTTTCGTCACCATTTTTAAAGTACAGTGTATCTCCCTCTTTCATTCCAAGCTCTGTCCGAAAACTATCCGATACCAAAATTCCTTCCGGTTCAACTGCAAGTTTATTTAAAAGCTGGTGATATGGCTCTGCCAGCAGTGTATCCGAGAGCTCTGTATTTTCTCCGAACTCTTTTGTATGAATTCCCATTAATGCTATACTCTGCCAGATGTTATCTTCTGTTTTTACAAAAGCCTTTTCATCATATATAACTTTCGTATAAGACTCTGCTTCTGTCATAGACGCATATCTTCCGTAGTCCGGCTCATAATACTGAAGCTCTGTCTGTTCCCCCGTCACAGATGCAAAAGATGCATTTGTATCCCAGACCTCTTCCAACACTAAATCTGCACCATCCAGATAATTCCGGTTCTCTCTTGCATTCTGTGAAATGGTACGTGCGACTGTTGCATGAAACATCCCCATTGACAAAGTCAATATCAGAAACAACATAATAAACTGCTGCTTTCTTCCATTCTTCATGATTTCCATAAAAGAAACATAACTGGCAGGTTTCCACCTTTTCTTCCCAATCATAAAAATTCCCTTTACCAGTAGCGGTACTATACGAAGTACAAAGAGCCCTGCTCCAAGAATAAACAATGAAGAGCTGATATATAACAGCGGGTCCAATGGTTCTCCCCTTAAAACACGTTCGGTAAGTTCTGCCGTATGATTTTTATAGTTATAATATCCATAAAAAGAAATTGCCAGAAAAATGAGATCCAGAAAACATGTTTCCCACCAGGATTGCTTCTTGATTGCTCTTTGCTGTTTTAGATTTACAATCGTCACTCTGCTATGTTTCACTGCAGGGATAGTAATAATCAAAATACAAGTTACAAAAGAAACCAGTGCATAAAACCATACCTCAGCATTGTAATGTATTTCCAGTTTTCTTGACGCTTTGAATCGAAGGAAGTCATCGGCCGCCCCAAGCATCTGACAGAATGCCCTGCCAAGTGGCAGTCCAAATAAACAGCCTGCCCCTGTAAGTGCAATGCTTTGGTACAGGTACAGGCGCATAATCTGACCACCAGAGGCGCCACGACTTTTTAATACAGAAATCTCATTTCGTTCCATTTCGTACATTTGTCCTGAAATCATAAGTAAAAAGGCTCCAAGAAGAACCAGCACAGGTATCTGTAAAATGAACAATGTTGCACTGATTCTTTTTTGCTTTGCCTGAAAAGTTTCAAGAATAGATAAATACGCCGGCTCCTTCATAGTGCCTCGAAACGCACTCTCATCAAGCAGATATTTTGTTTCTTTTACCAAATGCTCTACTTCGGAGGCATCTATCTGGGTATAGTCGAATAAGGAATAATAACTACAGGTAATCGTATATCCGGAAGCATTCTCACCGGTAAAGTATTCCCGGAACAGTTCTTCTTTCATAAGACATTCATTTCCCATGTTCTCCGGTGAAACTTGCCAATACGGATCATTACTATCCATCTCCTTATATACTCCTGCAATTTTCAGCCTTATCACCTTACCCTCTGGATCTCGTAATGATTGATATTCAATTGTCTCTCCTACCAGAAGATTCAGATTCACCATAGCCGCCTCACTGATCAAAACTTCTATGTCTCCATCTTCTGTGAGACCACTTTCTGAATACATTGTTCCAGCTATAATTTCTGCATGCTCTTCTAATCCAGATAAACAACCAAGTCTTATTTCCAGCTTCGATACATCATCCCGATTCATCAGCGAATCGGCATCGGCACTTGCCAGACTATAATAGCGGATAGATTCTTTTTCCTTTACACCAAGTTCTTCAAAAATTCCTGCTGTAAATTCTTCCATCTTAGAAATTGATTTTCCGCCATTGTCCTTCTTTGAAATGATCACCATACAATTTTTTCCTGGCCATTCCCCATTTTCAGAAAAAAAAGCATTAAACTCATCCTGAAGCATTCGATTATATGCCGCGCTTCGGTACATCGGAAAACTGACTGCGGTTGCGACCAGAAGTGTAATTCCAACCAGCAGACTAAATGCCATCCATTTCTTATGCCATAATTTTTGCAGCATTACTCCAAACATATCGTCATTCCCTCTTCCAATCCTTCCAGCACCCAATACTCCGTCTGATTGCTTCCCCCCGCAATAAAGCTTTGTGCTGTTACCGTTCCATCACTGTTTTTGATATAGACATATGTGTTTCCATTTTTCTCTTTTACTGCCTGTTTGGGGATTAAAAGTACATTTGACATTTTTCTGATTTCTGTTCTGACTTCGAACTGTGAATTTCTATAATAGTCTGTATTTCCTTGTAATGTATTTTCCACTATCACATCCAGAACTTCCTGTGGAAGCTTAATATATGCTGCCTCGCTTTTTAAACCGGCTGTCAGTCCTGCTGCTCCGGAAGTTACAACTTTTCCTTCTGTCTGACATTTCACCTGATTTAAGTCGTTATACTCAACTTGCACTGTATTTCCATAATTTAATTGCTGATTTTCATTCTGTACTGTCAGAAAGCAGTTGCTACTCTCTGCAATCATTGCAATTGCTGCTCCCTGTTCTATTTCATCCTCTGCTTTTAAATCCGCAAGCCAGAAAATAATTCCATCAGTTTGGGCTGTAATTGTTACTGTGTCTGCATCCTGTTGCATTTCCATAATTGTATTTTTTAACTTATCGATTGTTTTCTGTCGGCCTGCAAGCAGATTTTCACTTTCGCCCGCTTCCACTGCATCCGCCATTCGTTCTGTCTGTCTTTGAAGTTGAAGTTGTTTTTCCAGCAGTTCTGCCTCATCATTTTCAACATGAACTTTTGCAATCACATCTCCTGCTTTTACTGTCTGAAATAGCTCTACCTGGTACTCCGTAAAATACATTGTTCCATAAGACACCGGATTTATTACAGAATCGGATATCGGATAAGCAATGAATGCACTTCCCTCAAACTCACTGGAAAAATCTCCACGTTTTACTTCTGCCGTATTATCTCCCGGCAGATTATTTTCTGAAAGAAGCACTAAATCTCCCTCTTTCAATCCATCTATAATTTCTATATAAGTACCATCATCCTTACCGGTCTTCACCTGCGTATATTTGCTTTCCCCATTCACGACGCAATACACATAAGCTCCTTTTGCATCCTTATGTACCGCGGACTTCGGAATTGACAATACCTGCTCTACCCTGCTGTATATTTCCGCTAAGACTGCAAAATCTCCTTGTTCGACTTCATTATTGGGATCTTCTATCACAAAGGAAGAATAAGCAACATTTCCTTCTGTCGTTATTTTTTCATACACACTCTGATCATATGGCTGATACGTCACTTCATAACGTTTTCCATCAATGACTGCATATAAATCTTCGCATTTTGCCACATCCGATTTACTGACATACTCACATTTGAGAATTTTCTGGCTTTCATCTGCTACCGCTATTAATGGTGTATCTGCTGCAATATAAGTTCCCGGCATATAACTTCCTGCTGAAACTATCACTCCATTCATTCCGGAAGTCAGACAATATGCTGTTTTCTTCTTTTTGAGAGCTTCTAATCTGTCTGTATAGTAAGAAATATCAAGTGTGTACAGCTCGTATCTGTGATTCTTCTCCAACTCCCATCCCCGCTCATTTAACTTATCCTGTTCCGTTTCTTCTTCCTCATTCTCCTTCTGATTTTTCTCTTCTTGAATGTTTTTCTCCATTTCTTCTACTGCCGTATTATAGTCATCATTTATCTGTTCTATCTTCTCCTCTGTTTCTTTTATCTGCTGTTCTATCGAAGAAATATCTGCTGATATCAGCAGATCTCCCTTCGAAATCCTATCGCCGGGTGCCTTTTCATATTTTGTCAGTACCACATCCTGTGTAAAAGAATACTCTCTGATATATGGATAAACCGTTCCTGCCAATACTTTATACTCATAAATATTACGATACGCGGCGGCTTCTGTATTCGCAGCCGCGCTTACCGGTTCCAGCAATTCAATCGAGTCAGACGCTTCCACCTGCTGCCTACTTCCACACCCTGTCATAACGAGCAATATTCCTGATATTAATACCGAAATTATGCCTGTTCTCTTCTTATTCATTTCAATATCACCATATCCCCCTCTGATAATCCGTCTGTAATCTCAACGTTGTCTTTACCTTCAAGTCCCACTGTAATCCACTTTGTTTCCCAAATATTGTTTTCCCCCAAAACATAGACATAATTTTTCCCATCCGCATTATGAACTGCATCAACCGGCAATGTCAGTACATTTTTATGTTCTTCTAATATAAGGCTTATTTCTCCTGATGTTCCTACATCAAAATTCTGTTTATCCGATTCATCACAGAACGTAAATTGCATTTTTTCATTCCAATTATCCATTTGATAGGGAATAACAGAATAACTCCCAGAAATACCACTGATTTTCATTTCCACCGTCTGATCTTTTGTAAAGAAATCTGCATACTCTGTCTGCTCTGAACAAAAGGTACACTCACTGTCATCCATAACAGTAATAATGTGTTCCCCTGCAACAGAAGAAGTACCTTCTAAATTATCCTTTACATAAGAAACCGTTCCGTTCATTTCTGCATATAGATACTGTTGTTTCTTTTGTTCCTGCAATTCTGATAATTTTGTACTTAATACGGTAACTTTATCCTGATAATCCTCTATCTGATATTCATAAGTCTGTTGTACAGTTGCCAGATTTTTCGCATATGCACGTTTTTCTTCCTCAATCATGCTTGTACCTGTCGTTACAATTCTGTCAACCGCCAGCTTCATGTCCTCCTGTGTCTGGCGAAGCAGGATGGTATTGCGATCAAACTGATACTGTATTTCCGATAATTCAAGGTCTATTTCTCCCAATGACACTTCTGCCAGAACTTCTCCTTTTTTTACTTCATCTCCTTCTTCTACATATACCTTCTCAATTTTTTTCCCATTAATCTCAAAGCTTAATTCTTCTTCATCAGACTGTTGATAAATGCAGTTTATCTTCTGTACCACCTGTACATCCCCTTCTGTTACTGCCACCAGTTGATATTCATTTTCTTCCTGTTCCTGTTCTAAAATTACAATATGATCCGTATCTTTCTGTACATTACCGCAACCGGCAGCACTGCCAAAGAAAATTAATATACACCCTGACAGACAAAGTCTTCTTTTCCCCCAAAGCATGTTCTGCCCTCCCTATATATTTGTATATGGTTATTCTATAAAACTTTCTTTTTCATTCCTATTGAGATATTGCTTTCTCCTTCTCATTTATTGCTAAAAACCATACATTTTTAAACATCTTTTTGTGACTTTTTCTCTATTCCATTTACCCAACACGACGTTTTTTTTACTTATTACCGCAATATCTGAAAAGGAAAAGACAATATATAAGAAGATATTTTCTTTATATCATGTCATGATAAAAGCAGGACATCAGAAAATGTATAGAAAAGAGGAACAACTAATGGAAATGACATTAAGATGGTACGGGTCAGACTATGATACCGTAACTCTGGAGCAAATACGACAAATTCCCGGTGTAACCGGCGTTATCACGACCCTCTATGGCACCTCCCCGGGAGATATCTGGCTTCCAGAAGAGATTCATGCGCTGAAGAAGGAAGTAGAGGCAAAAGGACTGCACATTTCCGGAATTGAAAGCGTTAATGTGCATGATGCAATTAAAACCGGTGCCCCGGAGCGTGATATTTATATCGACAATTATATACAGACACTGGAAAATCTAGGAAAAGAAGACATTCATCTTGTATGCTATAATTTCATGCCAGTCTTTGACTGGACAAGAACTGAATTGGCACGCAAACGCCCGGACGGGTCTACAGTCCTTGCCTATAATCAGGCTGCTGTTGATGACTTGAATCCGGAAGATATGTTCGCGTCTATTTCCGGCGATTCCAATGGATGCGTCATGCCTGGTTGGGAGCCGGAACGCATGAGCAAAATCAAAGAACTTTTTGCTATGTATCAAGACATCGACGAAGAAGCACTTTTCGCAAATCTGAAATATTTTCTGGAGAGAATTATGCCTGTCTGCAATCAATATGACATTAAAATGGCAATCCATCCGGATGATCCTGCTTGGAGTGTTTTTGGACTCCCACGAATAATCACAAATAAACAGAACCTTTTTCGTATGATGAAAATGGTGGATGATCCTCACAACGGCATTACATTTTGCTCCGGTTCCTATGGAACAAATCTGGAAAATGACCTGCCTGATATGATCCGTTCTCTACAAGGACGAATTCACTTTGCACATGTTCGCAATCTTAAATTCAATAGTCCAACTGATTTCGAAGAATCTGCCCATCTTTCTTCAGATGGTTCCTTTGATATGTATGAAATCATGAAAGCCCTTTATGACATCGGTTTCGATGGTCCTATCCGTCCTGATCACGGTAGAATGATATGGGGTGAAATAGCAATGCCAGGATATGGCCTTTATGACAGAGCCTTAGGGGCTACTTACCTGAATGGATTATGGGAAGCAATTGAGAAAGGAAATAAAAAATGATGCTTTTATCAGATATCAGTACAAAAGGATACGACTCCTTCGAAAATGCAGGCTATCGTGTTCCCAAATATAACAGAAAAAAAATGGTGACAAAAACCATGGAGTCCCCCTTCTGGATTCATTTTGGTGCCGGCAATATTTTTCGTGCTTTTCAGGCAAATGTTATCGAACAGCTTTTAAACAAGGGTGTATTAGATCGTGGATTAATTGTTGCTGAAGGATATGATTATGAAATCATCGATAAAATATATCACCCCTATGACAATCACAGTATTCTGGTAACATTGAAAACAGACGGAACAGTAGAAAAATCTGTAATTGGAAGCGTTGCAGAATCCCTTGTTCTGGATTCAGAAAATCTTTCAGCTTTTTCCAGACTGCAGGAAGTTTTCCGAAGCGATTCCCTACAAATTGCAAGCTTTACCATTACAGAGAAAGGTTATCAGCTTTGTCAGCCGAATGGTTCTTATCGCAAAGACGTAATGGCAGACATCATATCCGGTCCCGACCATACAATCAGCTATATGGGAAAAGTTGTTTCCCTACTCCATACCCGTTATCTTGCCGGTAAAAAACCGATTGCGCTTGTCAGTATGGACAACTGCTCTCACAACGGCAGTAAGCTTTTTGACGCTGTTTTCACTTATGCCAGCGAATGGCTTAAACGCGGTCTCGTGGATTCCGGATTTGTAACATATATCAAAAATCCGGATTCTGTTTCATTTCCATGGACAATGATCGATAAAATTACTCCAAGACCGGATTCATCTATAGAAGCTATGCTGCAGACCGATGGAATTACAGATTCTCATGCAATAATTACAGGTAAAAATACTTATATTGCCCCTTATGTCAATGCAGAAGAATGTGAATATCTGGTCATTGAAGATCATTTCCCAAACAAAAGGCCACCACTTGAACAGGGCGGTTTCCTTTTCACCGATCGAGAGACTGTTGACAAAGTGGAGAAAATGAAAGTCTGCACCTGCTTAAATCCGCTTCATACAGCCCTTGCCATCTTTGGCTGTCTGCTGGACTATCATCTGATTTCAGAAGAACTAAATAATGAAACATTGCGAAAGCTTATTGAAGGAATTGGTTATCGAGAAGGTCTTCCTGTTGTAGTAACCCCCGGAATCATTTCTCCAAAAGACTTCCTTGATACTGTTCTAAACGTAAGACTTCCAAATCCATTTATGCCGGATACCCCGCAACGCATTGCAACGGATACTTCACAAAAACTTGCAATCCGTTTCGGTGAGACAATTAAAGCATATGAAGCATCCAAAGAGCTTCACACGTATGACCTTACACTTATTCCGCTGGTATTTGCCGGATGGCTCCGATATCTGATGGGAATTGATGACAACGGAAACCCATTCACGTTGAGTCCGGATCCAATGCTTTCTCTGGTTCAGCCATACTTTTCCGATATTCACCTCGGCGATATCATTGATGTGGAAACCCTGCTTGCTCCGCTGCTTTCCAATGCAACTATATGGGGAGTAAACCTTTATCATGTCGGTCTTGCCGATACTGTCTGCACTTTCTTCTCTGAAATGATCAAAAGTCCCGGTGCAGTTCTTAATACATTAAAAAAATATATATAGATATTTTCCTCACATAAACAGCAATATTTGAGAACCTTCCTTAAGAAGGGGACTGCCACATGACATGAGAATATATATTTTCTCAGTCGTGCGGCAGTCCCCTTTTTATGGCCACATACCCTTTGCCGGTTTATTTAGTGTCTGCTCATTAAGCAACTTAATTTTTTCGGTTCCATACGACAACTTTAACTGAAGCATGTTCCAATGAGCTTAAACAACATCATCTATAATGATATAATGCTCTGTTTTTTCGCTTGATATGTTGTCTGAAAAAAAGAGCAAAAAAA
>ENA-OPYX01001908-OPYX01001908.1-human-gut-metagenome-genome-assembly--contig:-NODE-1908-length-10188-cov-3.281185_pt1 | contig 10188 bp, 11 predicted proteins | sample MGYA00242639_ERZ504486 | MGnify/ENA primary metagenome ERZ504486 (study PRJEB26092, sample SAMD00036296) | human gut metagenome | host: Homo sapiens | study: EMG produced TPA metagenomics assembly of... | reverse complement strand
TCAAACCATTATTAATGAAACGGATCAAAAGCTCTGTTCTTTCATGAGTGAAAGTCTGTATACACGTCTGCCGGATTTCTTCATAATGCTGATCCAGAAGATCACAGGTTGTCTGGAGATCGTTAATCCGGATGGCCTCCAACAGACATTGGTGTGTCCATACTGCATGCGCTTCCGTTATAAGAGGTATTTTGATCCGGTGTGTTTGGTTCTAAGCATTTGGCATTCTGAAGCGTTTCAGCATCTCCGCTTAACTGTCCAAAGCGATTAGCATTTTGAACCGAGAGGAACATGGCACCATTCAGTGGACTCAGCAGTTCCCACATTTTAGTGAGTCGGTTAAGCTGGGCAGAGTGAATGATCTGCAGGTGGAATGTCTCATCTGCATGAACGGCCTTCATGGTATTACCTGCGAGAACAGCCTTTCGAAAATCTTCAATGCTAGCTTCCATTATCATGAGACTATAGTCACTGAGACGGCAGTTGCTTTTCTGGATTGCCAGCTTTTCGAGGCTACCGCGCAGAAAAAAGACTTCATATGCGTCTTGTGGAGAAAGCAGAGCGACTGTACACCCTTTATTAGGACAGTAATCGACTAAACCTTCGAAGGCAAGCTGTCGGAGTGCTTCGCGCACAGGACCTCGGCTGAGTCCGAATTTCTGGGCAATTTCAGCTTCTGCCAGTTTTTCCCCAGGCTGAAAGGTTCCATTGATGATCCGCTCCCGCAGAGATTCAAGAACAATTTCTGATGTAGTAGTATTTGATGCTTTTCGTTGTTTCTGCATATTTACCTCATAAAATTTTCAGAATAATCCATTAAGACTTGCGCAACATATTGCATATCAGAAGGTGTGAAGCGCTGATCGCAAGGAACGGATACAATGTGGTCATAAATGTATTGTTCTGATGAATCTGGCAGTGGATGAACCAGAGGTCCTACTGGCCAGTAGACAGTCGAGCGAATCTGGTGATCTGCAAGGTATTGCTGAAATTCGTCACGATTTTCGGCATACAGGCAGAAATGGCTTGGGACAGTAGCCTCTGGAAGTTCAGGAAAGACTGGCTGCACACCATGAAGAGGTGCTGTAAGAGCGTCTAAAAGTGCAGCATAGTTTTCACGTCTTGTCCTGCAAATAGAATCGAAGTCAGCATGGCGTAGGATATATTCTGAATTATCATCACCAGCAAAGCAGTCAAACATCTGACGAAGCCGCAGTTCTCCCTCCCAGAAAATATCGTCGTCTCCTGTCTCGTAGTATTCTTTTCGCTGTTTAAGATGTGTTGGTTCTACCTGCAGAAGAGGTGTTTCAAAAGTTCCGTTTCGTTTAACAGCGAATCCACCACAATCAATCCCCATCCATTTTCGGAAGCTCCCGGCAAAATAATCACAGAGAGGATCGATACCGTCAGCTGAGAGCATGGAATGAGTTACATCTTCAAAAATTACAACTCCTTTTTCTTTGCAGGCTTTAACAAAGTCGTGATCATAGTTGCAAAAGCCATAGTAGCCGCAAAGAGATAAAACACTGATTTCATCAATAACCGAAGTATCAAAAATGCTGTGCAAATCCTGGTCCAGCTCATAAAATTTCAGCTGATATCCGGCTTTCTCAAAAGGAGCAAGGACCGTCTCACAGGTATACAAAGGCACATATGCGACTTTACGCATATCGTGACATGCAATCTCCTGTAAACAATAATAGATACCGCATCGTCCGGACATGGTAAATGCCAGATCATCATTAGGTGAACTGATACTTGAAAAGTATCCGTTTTCGATAGGTATGCTTGGTTCATAGTGGAACATACCGCCAATTTTTCGCATGTTTTATTTCCTCCTCATATAAAATAGGTTACTTTATCGTCATGTTCCCAGTTGATTTTTGTCCGTTAGCTAAAAACTTATTATAATTATAGTAGATTGTTAACGAAAACGAAAGTATTATTTTTCGAAAGAAAATATCTAAAAAAGTCACACAATAACATTATTAACAATTATTATTTTGCAATATTGGTACAAAAGCATAAAAAAAGTGTGTTTTGTAGATGTAGAAACTTCTAGAATTACTGTCAAGAGAAAAAATATGTTAAAAATCAACAAAATTACTGGTATTTTTTCGTTGTTAACATCAAACCGGAATTGTTGACAATCCTATCAGCCTAGACTATACTTGGCTTATCAAGAGCGGCTCAAAAATTCTGTGTTGTCAGAAAAAGTTAATCCTAAAGGGAAATAGGAGTTATTGACAGTTAAATATAACTTATAAAATTGTAAATGAATGTAAAAGCTAAAAACTGCATTACAATTGAATATTGTTGTGTTCCCGTCCATAAACAAAAAGATTATATGAAAGGAAGAAAATTATGAGACTTACAAATTTGACTTGGCCGAAAGCTCAAGAATATTTTGAAAAAAATGATATGGTACTTATTTCTATCGGAAGTATTGAGTGTCACGGCCGTCACATGCCACTTGGAACCGATACACTGATTCCGGAGCATTTGTTGGAGAAAATTGAGAAAAAGAGTGATGTTTTGATTGCTCCGACTATTCCATATGGTTCCTGTCAGTGTTTAGCTCCGTATCCGGGCACAATTGATATTGACGGCGAGGTACTCTATCAGTTTTGCCGTCAGATTTTCCTGAGTCTGTATCGTCACGGCGCAAGAAAATTCGTTTTCCTGAACGGACATGGCGGAAACATTAAGATGATCGAGCGCCTTGGCCTGGAATTCGAAGATAAGGGCTGTCTGGTTGCTATGCTTAACTGGTGGCTGATGGCATGGGATATGAACCCAGCGTGGAAAGGCGGTCACGGCGGTGGCGAGGAAACAGCTGCGATTCTTGGAATTGATCCGTCTTTAGTTGATAAGAGTGAGATAGGTGGGGAACTTAAGTTTAAGCACCTGTCTGATAATCTGAAGACAACCGGTTTCCGTTCTGTTGAGTTCAAGGGAGTTAACGTTGATATTATACGCAATACTCCACATGTAACAGACAGCGGCTGGATCGGACCGGATCATCCGAGTACCGCTACAGAAGAGTGGGGCAAGGAGATGCTTGAGACTACAGCAAACTATATTGTTGATTTCATGGAAGAGTTCAAGAAAGTAAAACTTTCATAAAGAGGTGTCAGAATGGATAAAAAAACGACGCTGGAAATGATTGCAGCAATTTCAAATGCAAATGGTACATCCGGTTTCGAAGATGAAGTGGTTGCAGCGATTCGTCCTTACGCAGAAGGACTCGGAGAAATTACAGAAGATCGCATGCGCAACCTGTATATACGACGTAAAGAAAATAACGGTAAACGGCCGGTTGTTCAGCTTGACGCACATAGTGATGAGGTTGGCTTTATGGTGCAGGCTATCTGCCCGAACGGAACTCTCCGCATCATTCAGATCGGAGGTTGGGTTAACCACAATATTCCGGCTCATAAAGTCCTGGTTCGCAACCGATTCGGAGAATATATTCCGGGTCTTACTGCCAGCAAGCCTCCGCATTTCATGACAGAGCAGGAGCGTAAAGCACCTCTGGATATGAAAGATATCACGGTAGATGTTGGCGCTGTTTCTAAAGAAGAGGCGGTTGAAAAGTTCGGCATTCGTATCGGTGAACCCGTAGTGCCGGATGTGACATTTACATATTCAGAAACCACAGATCTGATGGTTGGCAAGAGCTTTGACTGCCGTCTGGGATGTGCGGCAATTCTTAAGACTATGCATACCCTGGCTGGTCAGGAGCTGAATGTGGATATTGTTGGCGCTTGTGCAGCACAGGAAGAAGTTGGTGTACGCGGTGCCACTGTAACAGCACAGGTAATTAAACCGGATATCGCAATTGTTTTTGAGGGATGCCCGGCAGATGATACCTGCGTTGAGTCGTATATGGTTCAGACAGCTATCAAGCGAGGACCGATGCTGCGTCACATTGATGCCCGTATGATCACCAATCCACATTATCAAAGATATGCACTGGATCTGGCAGAAAAAGCTTGGTATTCCGGTTCAGGATGCAGTTCGTAGTGCCGGTTCAACCAACGGTGCAGCTATACATCTGACTGAAAAAAGCGGTTCCGGTTATCGTTATCGGAGTTCCGGTTCGCTATGCACATACACATTACGGAATTTCAGCTTATAGCGACTTTGATAACGCTGTTAAGCTGGCATGCGAAATTCTTAAAAGACTTGACGAAGAGCAGGTTATGAGTTTTTAAATACAATACATAAAAGAAACAAAGCATTTTCGAGACATACTAACAGAGAATTGTATTGCTACGCTTGAATGTTACCTAAATCATAAACAAAGCATTCGGAAAACCTCAGAGCTAGCAGAAGGTTAAACATGGAATCCTGATAAATAGGAATACACCAAAAAAAATAGGGGCTGCCGCACTAATGCGACAGCCTCATTTAGCATACATCTTCAGTAAATGAATTATTCCTGATCAAGTATGGACTGAATTTGTTTCATTAATTGCTCGTAGTTTGATTGATCATCGATTCCGCCCATGAAAGGTTCGCCAACGATATTTCCGTCTTTATCTACGAGAACTGTTGTCGGGAATGCCATAATGTTTCCTGCATATTTTCCAACTGTTGAATCGGAGTCGAAAGTCAGGTTTTTGTAGGAAGCTCCCTTGGCCTTCAAGATTTCTTTCGCTTCTTTGATACCATCCTGATTATCATCTAATGTATCTGTATTGATACCAACAACTTCACCGCCCATTTTCTTAATTGTATCATTTAATTCATTCAGTTTAGAAAGTTCTTCAACGCAAGGCTTGCATCCACTGAACCAGAAGTTTACAACCGTAACTTTATTTTTGGCGAAAAGGCTTTCATCTACATCGTTACCATCCAGGTCTTTCCCTTTGAAACCGTGAAACACACCTGTAGAGTCATCTGTGCCGGAGGAACTACTGCCGGAAGGATCAGCTGCGGCAATTTCTTTTTCAAGTTTTGCAATTTCTTCTTCAATACCGCGGATCGTTTCAATGTCTTTACTCAGAGTAGCATATTCTTCTTCGGAGAAAGAATCTTTATTTGATTCTATTATATTTGCAAGAAAGTCCGCATAGTTTTCATTCTTGGTATCATCGTCAATATTCTTGCTCATAAAGCCAAATGCTTTGTCCCACACATCTTTGTGATCTGCAAAGATCTGGTTTTCCTGTTGGTAAAGGTCATTCAGCTTTTCATTCAGATCACCCGAACTGCTTGAATCTGTTGTGGAAGTATCTTCCTGCTTTGAGCTTTCAGTTGTTGCGGAACCGGATGAAGTTTTGCAACCTGTGAATGCAAAAAGAATGAAAACGGCAAGAGATGCCGCAATTACTTTTTTTAATTTCATTGAGTTTGTTCTACTTGTTTTGTTTTTCATGATTTTTAATCTCCTTTTGAATATCATTTGATTCATTTTTGCTTATTTATTGTCAGCCTGTTTCTTGCCTGAAAATCCGTAATGATAGCAGATCGCATTTGTCGGACAGGCTTTCATACATGCTCCACATCGGATACATTCCGGGTGATCCGGTGTGTCTACTACATTTACATCCATTTTACAGGCATGGCTGCATTTTTGACAGTTAACACATTTTTCAGGATCCACCTTAATCTTAAGTAATGATATTTTGTTAAACAGCGAGTAGATGGCACCAAGCGGGCAGATCCACTTACAGAATGGACGGTAAAACAGAATACTTAAGATGATTACAAATACAAGAATTGTAAACTTGAACATAAATAAGCGCCCAAGTGCCGCACGGATTCCTGGATTAACAAGTGACAGTGGAGCTGCGCCTTCAAGTACGCCTTGTGGACATATGTATTTGCAGAAGAATGGGTCTCCCATACCCAGCGAGTTAGTTACAAATGTCGGAAGTAGTATAACAAAGATGACTAAAACTGCGTATTTCAGATACCGCATGGGTTTTAGTTTTGCAGTAGATAGTTTCTTACTTGGAATTTTATGTAACAGATCTTGAAACCATCCAAACGGACAGAGAAAACCGCAGATAAATCGTCCTAATAGAACTCCTAGTAAGATAAAGAATCCGGTGATGTAGTAGGTGAACTTGAATTTTGATGAACCGACTACAGCTTGGAAAGCTCCAATTGGACAGGCACCTGTGGCAGATGGGCAAGAGTAACAGTTCAGCCCTGGTGCACATATTGTTTTTAGCTTTCCCTGATAAAGTTTTCCTTTAAACAGATTCGGAATATGAAGATTGGTCAGCAGTGTTGCAGTTGCCTGAAAACATCCGCGGAAACCAACCAGATAGTTCTTGTTTGATTTTAATTTTTTATCCAATTCCGACACACTCCATACACAATTTTATTGCTTTACTAAGTACAGTTGCAGCTTCTCCACGGAAAATTCCAACAAGAAAAAAAACGAGACCAACTGCAAGTAAAAAAATTTGTATTGCTTTTTCTGATTTCATTAAGGCATCACTTGTTACTGTAAGCAGTAACTGCTCCTTTCGATATTATTGTTCAAAGGCGGTTTATTGACTGTTCAATGGTTACATTATATAATGTGGGATGTAAATTCCCTGTTAAGGAAATGGAGAAAAGTGAATTGAGATTATTAGTTATTGAAGATGAGAAGAAATTATGTGATATGATTGCGAAAAGTCTGCACATGGCAGGTTATGAGGTGGATATGTGTAATGATGGAGAGCGAGCACTGGATATGATCTATACGGAACTGTATGACCTGATTGTGCTTGATCTTAACCTGCCAGGGTTGGATGGGATGGAGATCCTTCGGGAACTTCGTAAAGAAAAATGAAGAGACAAAAGTATTAATTCTGTCTGCAAGGAGTCAGATTGCAGATAAGGTTGAGGGATTGGATTCTGGTGCAAATGATTATATGGAAAAGCCATTTCACCTTCAGGAACTGGAGGCTCGCGTGAGAAGCCTGACAAGAAGAAAATTTGTACAGAAAAATATCTGCCTGGAGTGTGGAAAACTTCGATTTGATACGAGAGAAAGGGTTGCATATGCAGAAAATAACCCGGTTGTATTAACGAGAAAAGAAAATGGGATTTTAGAATATCTCCTTTTAAATCAAGGAAGACCGGTCAGTCAGGAAGAACTGATTGAGCATGTCTGGGATTATTCTGTGGACAGTTTTAGCGCTTCAATCCGAGTGCATATGTCTTCTTTGAGAAAAAAACTGAAAGCAGGACTCGGATATGATCCAATCGTGAACAAAATCGGTGAGGGGTATAAGATATGGGGAGATGGCAAAGCATGAAAAAAATATCACTCCAGTGGGAATTAACACTTCTTACAACAGCGTTGATCACCATATTATGCGGATGCCTTACCGTTTTTTTATATAAAAACGGAGTCTATTATTTCGATACGCTTCAGGCATCTATCACGGATCAGGGCATAGCGCCGGAAGCGGTGTACATTGATATTCCGGATAATGAGTGGGATGACTTTGTGGCACAGTTTTCTATGGAGGTTTATAACTCCAAATCAGATTATAGAAGCAGAAGCCTTCTGATTACTGCTATTGTAGCGCTGTTTGGCGGTGCAGCGACGTATTTTATCAGTGGACGGGCATTGAAACCACTCAGGGAATTTTCGGAGACAGTGGAAAAAGTTCAGGCACAGAATTTGACAGATTATATAATCGAAGAGAATAAGATTGCAGAGCTGGACAGACTTCGTATATCTTACAATAAAATGCTCATGCGGCTTTCAGTATCATTTGAGACGCAGCGCCAGTTTACGGGAAATGCAGCACATGAGTTACGTACGCCACTGGCTTTAATCCAGGCACAACTGGATCTATACCATACAACAGAACATCCAGAGAGTACAACAGCGGCAGAAGAGACAATTCAGATGGTAACGGAACAGAATGAACGTCTTAGCAAGTTGGTCAGAACGCTTTTGGATATGAGTGAATTACAGACGGTAGCGCGAAATGACAGAATTGAGATCCATAGTCTGATTGAGGAAGTGCTGACAGATTTGGAACCATTGGCACAGGAAAAGAAGGTTGAACTGATACAGAAGTCACAGGGAGCAGGAGAAAAGGCAGATGAAGAGTTATTTTTGACAGGAAGTGATATTCTGATTTACAGAATGCTATATAATCTTGTGGAAAATGCGATTAAATACAATCGGACCGATGGAACCGTTACGGTATCAGCAAAGAGGGAGAAGAACGAAGTTGTTCTGACGGTTTCGGATACAGGAAATGGAATTGATGAAGCATTCAGGGAGCAGATCTTTGAACCGTTCTTCCGGGTAGATAAGTCAAGAAGCCGGGAGCTTGGAGGTGTGGGCCTTGGACTTGCGATGGTTCGAGAAGTTGTGAGGGTTCATGACGGGACGATTAAAGTTTATACAAATGAGCATGGTGGGACGACATTTGAAGTATGCGGCCTTGCCGAATATCGCGATAACGAGTGAAACTCGCAGAGCGTGTTTCACTCGTTATCGTGTGTTTTATCTCATTTATTCTGCACGTAATCCGGTAAGCTCTTCGAAAACCGGTAATTCATAACAAGGAATATAGATTCCATAGGTTTCTGTATTATGTACAACCTCAAGAATATAATAGGAATTACAATTGAGACAGCCAAACTTGTCAATTGACATATGATATGGTTTATATATTCCCTTATCATAAGGCTCCTCTTTATGCCATTCCTTAATAACTGTATGCTTTTTTACGGTACGAATAGATGAAAGAGAAGACAGCGGGAAAGCATATTTTCCGTTACAGTTGGTTAAATACAGGTTTTCATTGTCACGGTAAGCTTTAAATATCAGATTGGAAAACTGATGAACCTGAAGCCCTTTTTCATCGCTTTTATTTTGCCGTTACGTTCAGTGTAGTAGCAAGACAGCACATCCACATTTTTAGCATTATCGGGTACAGCAAGCTCCGCAAATATGTCTTTCATGACTCGATCATGGGTAGCCAGCGCATGTTGATTTTCATCCGTATCTAAGACATGATGGGATTTTACTTTTTCACAAACTGTTAATAGGACGAATAGAATAACGCAAATAGGAAGAAGCCAAAAAAACCCAGGGTGCGTTGTGATATGCTTCGGCAAGGGAAACCCGTGCTCTCAATAGGGCGCTGACGCAGATAAAAGCGAGAAAGAGACATATGGATTTAATAATGCGCAGAAGTAAAGGCATTTTGGACTTTGGATAATAACATCTTTTGCTCGGTGGTTTTGGCCAAAGTCTGGGATAATATTTCAGATGGTTTCAGTATTAAAAATTCATTGCCGTTTAAGCGTTCGTTTTTGCGGTTGGTAGTTATATCAATACCTAAAAATGGTTTCATAAGCGAAATTCTCCTCCTATTCGTACTTCAAGTTAACAACATGTTTTAAAATAAGATAGAGCCGCCAGGGACTGAGTGCCTGTACATCTCTGGTGTTTATATATCATTATTATACATAGATCTGTACAGAATTAAAAGAAGGTTTTAGTGTATACATTTGGAAATATCTATCAGTTTTCGCATGTGTTTTTGTTGATATTTTCTAAAGTTTTTATATAATAGAAGCATATTGATAATTACATTTTATGGGGGAAGAGACAAATGAAAATTACAGGGATTAAAGTGCGTCAGGTGGAAGTACCGTTAGTGGAACCGTTCCGTATTTCGCTCGGGGTTATTACGCATTCTCGAAGCGTTATCGTGTCGGTGGAAACGGATGAGGGTCTGGTTGGTTACGGAGAAGGGGCGCCGGCGATTCTGATTACAGGAGAGAGCTTATCCGGTACAAGCGATGTGATCAGAGAGATGGAGAGAGATCTCATTGGTGTCGATCCGACGGATCTGGAAAAGGTATACTGGACGATGGATCATGCCGCAGCGCATTCGGGATGTGCCAAGAATGCTATCGATATGGCATGTTATGACCTTCTTGGCAAGAAAGCAGGCATGCCGGTCTATAAGCTTTTGGGCGGATACAGGAATTATATTGAAACGGATATGACGGTTGGTATCGATACGCCGGAGGTAATGGCGGCCAAGGCTAGACAGTATGTGACGGATGGTTTTGATACAATTAAGACGAAAGTCGGTACTTCCTTTGCGGAGGATATTGCCAGAGTCAAAGCGATTCGTGAAGCGGTTGGGGATGACGTTAAGATTCGTGTGGATGCGAACCAGGCTTGGACAGCAAAAGAGG
>ENA-OPYX01001907-OPYX01001907.1-human-gut-metagenome-genome-assembly--contig:-NODE-1907-length-10189-cov-5.390380_pt1 | contig 10189 bp, 4 predicted proteins | sample MGYA00242639_ERZ504486 | MGnify/ENA primary metagenome ERZ504486 (study PRJEB26092, sample SAMD00036296) | human gut metagenome | host: Homo sapiens | study: EMG produced TPA metagenomics assembly of... | reverse complement strand
GAACAAACGAATAGAAAAATACAAAAAAAGATGGTGTGCATAGAAAAACGACCGCACATTTTGTACGGTCGTTCATCAGCACCTCATTTTAGATATTTAACTTGTCTACTTGACAGGGGGCATATCAAGGTACGGTGGCTCCCATTGAAAACTCGCGACTTTAGCTTTGAGCGAGTACACAGCACTTTTTATGATAAAAGGCGATGCCATAGTTCAATATTTTTTTATAGCCACGGTTTCTAAGTGCCTGATCATAATCCCTATCTTTGATCTGCTGCAAGGCCTCACGGCAATCCTGTTCCATCTTTTTTTCTTCGCTACTGTACTTTAGCTCTATCACAATTCCTACGCTTTCTTCCATTCCTTTTGTTTCGATTTGGATATCACTAAAACCATCACCTGATTCCCGGTTAGACAAAATCTCCCAATTTTGCTGATAGCCAAGGATTCCAAGCATTAGCCCATGGTAAAAATTCTCATGGAGCGACCTTGCAAAATTGTCACGCACGCTGATCGTTTGTCCCATATATTTTGTCAGCAGTTGTTCTACTTTTCTGGCATCTGCTGCAAGAATAGCTTTGCAAAAGCTATCGAGAAGTTCCCCATTCTGAACTACTTCCTCGCGAAACAGTACCAGCACCCTATCAATAATAATGCTGCAGATCTCACGGTTTGGCACGGCAAGACGATAGTAGCCGTTTCCAAGGTATCCTCGCTGTGTCAGGTATCCCGTCATAAATAGCGTACTCCAAAGGTTGTCCATGCTAGCATACAGTTCCTTATAGGTGATCATCTCGTCCACCCGTTTTGTCACAGTATCGCCGCTCACCAACATCTCCAGCTCACTTTTTGTCAGCATATGCGGTTCCTTCATACTGTTAACAAAATGGCGAATGACTTCATTTCCGCTCGTATTCATCCAATAATTTTTCATCTCAACATCTGGATTTTTCCGGTGATCACTGCAATAATTCACTACATCCCACGGACAATAGACATCAGCTTTACCAAAACGATAGCCGTCATACCACTCCCTAACCACACTAAAGTAATCTTGTAATCCATAGTATTGCAGCATCGCCTTTACTTCTGCATCTGTAAAACCAAAAGTCTCATCAAATTCCTGATCTGTAATCGAATAAACCTTAAAGTTGTTCAGTCCAGTAAAAATACTCTCTTTCGCAATTCTAAGACACCCGGTCAGCACAGCAAAAGCCAAACTGTCATTTGACTTAAGAACATTGCCAAACATATTTCGAAGCAGCAATACCATATCATCATAATATCCATTTTCATAAGCCTTTGCCAATGGCACATCATACTCGTCAATTAGCACCACGACCTTTTGAGAAAAATGGATTTCCAGCAATTCCGTAAGCTCCTGAAGACTGCTTGTAATAGTATCGTCCTCCATCTGACGATCCAAGAACTGCACAAAAAGCTCTCTATCAATTGCATCCATTTTTTCATCTTCCAACAAGGCACGATGTCTTCGTGCCTCTTTATTGATAATGCGGATCAGCTGTGCCCGTGCCTTTTCATACGAATCCGCATCCACTCCCTTTAAGCTGATCGAAACTACTGGATACCTGCCCATATAGACATCGCACAGATCTTTATTTTGCGCAATATAAAGTCCGTCAAAAAGTGTTGGATCCATTCCAATCTCGAAAAAATATTGAAGCATACTCATATTCAATGTTTTTCCAAAACGGCGTGGACGAGTAAACAATGTTACCTCACATCCCTCTTCAATCACTTGCTCAATTAGCTCCGTTTTGTCCACATAATAATATCCACCCTCACGCAGTTTTTCAAACTGATCAATGCCAACAGGCAGCCTTGCCTGCCGAATCTTCATGCCAATCGGCTCCGTTGTTTTTCTTTCCATATCGTGCACCTATCCTTCCTGCCTATCAGACCTTCGTTCACACCATCGTTTTAAAGATCATTTCCTTATCAATATCATACCATATTTTGGACAGGTTGTCATTGGATTCACAATTCAATCTGAACAGAAAATTAACCGCCCACTACTATATAGTGGACGGTCAATGAAAAACCTATATTTAACTTTTGTCACAAATTTTATTTTTTCAGTTCTCTTCTTACTATCAGCACAATTGCTATTGCCATTATTCCTACACCTGCTGTGACCATCATCATACCGATGCGTCCTGTTGGATCTTCGATACCGAGGATACGTCTTGGTGATTCTGGCGGTGTGGTTGGCTGCGGCGCTGTTGTTTGTGGTGCTGTGGTTGGTGTTGGCTGACTTGGTGTCGTTGGTGCTGCCGGAGTCGTTGGCTGATATGGATTCGACTCTTCTTCCGGTGTTCTGCTCTCTGACGGCGTCGTTGACTCCGCTGGGCTTGTTGGCTCGGACGGTGTTGTCTCTTCATCAGTCGACGTACTCTCGTCTGAAGTTGTTTCTTCTGGGCTTGTCTCTTCTGGTGTCGTTGAATTACTCTCGTGCGGATTGGTTGGTCCGTCCGGCTCATCTTCTTCTGGAATAGAATGCTTTGGAATAATACGGTTTTGGTAGATCAAATCGCCGTTTGCATCGCGTCCCGGAAGAAATACAAGTGACATAACTACTGGGCCATAGTCATCATAGGAACTTGGAACAATCAGGTACATACCAAATGGAACAGAAGAAATACTGCAGCGTCCTGTCACATCTGTTGCCAGTGTATAGGTCGGCTGAATGTCGTTCTCATCTATCCAGATCTTTAAGCGTCTACTCAATGCAACTAACTCTTTTGCAGTCTTCACATCTGTCTTATAACCACAATCCTCGAAATCAGGCATAAACTTTAATGACTGTCCGTCTGGTGCAGTGATGCCGTCTGTGATCTGATACATGCTGAAGATGACACCCTCCATAGGAGTGGATTCATCTTCCAATGTAATCTCCAATGAAACATCCTGCTCGTCTGCATTGACTGCTATAATCTGTGCGCATGATGTTACCAGCAGACATATTATCAATAACAGGCCTTGCAAATATCGCTTTACTTTCATACTTTTCATACCCTCTTGTCTCCTTCCTATTATCGCTTTCTCTTGCGGCTATGCAAGAGAACCCAGATCAACAGCACTACTAGAATCGGCACTGCTACGGCTGGTGCAACCAACTTTGGTTCTATCTGAATCGCATCCGCTGTTACGCGAATGGCACTTGCGCTTGCCTTTGTCTCTACGCGGTGTCCTCTAACTAGAAGACGATGCGTATTGATTCCATATGGTGTACAAGTGACCAGTGTACACAGGTCTTTGTCTTCTTCAATCTCCAGATCTGACAGATCATCCGGTTCTACAATCCGAATCTGATCTACCTCATATGTCAATGTTTCATCCAGAACACGAATTAAAAATTCATCGCCTACTACCAACTCATCCAAATTGGTAAAAAGCTTAGCAGAGGGCAAACCTCTGTGTCCTGATAATACGGCATGTGTTCCCGGTCCTCCAACTGGAAGCGATGAGCCTTCGATATGACCAACTGCAATCTGAAGGATACCTTCGTCTGTACCATGATAGATTGGAAGCGAAACCTTGATCTTTGGAATTTCTATGTATCCCAAGATTCCGTTGTCACTGACATCTAACAGTGATTCATATTCTTCTCGCTCTTCGTCTGTCATGATCCAGCGGTTTGACTTACTTTTGAGCTGTTCGTTATATTCGTAAGCATCATCCCACATGTGCTCATACTGCTTATCATCTACTTCAGCAACTGCCTGTGCATATGTGGCAATTGCTCTCGACTGATGCAGCGAGTTCCAATAATCGCTGACGGTCGGATACAGCAGTAAGGACAGACCTACCAAGAGAATCAAGAGTAATAAGATGGTAGTCATATTTTTTTGATCCACTTCATAAGCTCTCCTCACGGTTGTATCTGGATGCCTCAAGAGAGGCATCCGATTGCAACCTAGTTTGTTTCTTTGTGTTATCTTTGTGTTACCCGGATGTTCTCCGAAGGAGCCTCGGCTACCGTTTACGTAATGATAGTCATCTCTCGCACAAATAACTTTTTTGCTCTGTTTAACTGATTAATTATTAACGAATCAATCGTGCTGACAAAACAATTAGCGTGCGCTCATGCGCTTCTTGGTGATCAGAAGGATTGCTGCGCCAAGAACAAGGATAGAACCAACAACGTAGAAGATTGTGGTACCCATGCCACCGGTGGATGGAAGCTCAGAACCCTTATTATTTACTACATTTGTTGCAAGTTCAGTCTTATCATCATTTGCTGTAAATGTAATATCACCAGTTGCTGCATTTCCTGTCAGGCTTGTTAAGATAGTATTACGATTTTCGCCCTCCCAAGTAATGGTGTGATCTGCGTTTACAGTAAACTTAATCGGTGCAATTGTGTTATATCCTGCCGGAGTGATAACCTCAGTCAGCATATAATCGCCGTCATCCAGACCCTTCCACTCAAACTTAGTAACTGTTTCATTTGAAAGGATATATTTTCCTTCTGTATTCTGAGTTGCATTTACAAGTGCTACTCTTGTATATTCGTCATTAACCTTCTTAGAAAGTTCAAATGCTGCTCCTGCTAAAGGCTTCTTACTAGAGTCAATCTTATTAACAACTACCTTGTATGTAAATACAATTACATTATCCCACGGTGTATTGCCAGTGTCAGGAGTTCCACCCTGTTCCTGATTCGGATTGTTGGAGAATTCAAGGCTAGCACTATTGACATTTCCCTCTTTTCCAATCTTAGCTTTCTCATTTAATTTGGAAGTGTATTCAACACGAATCTTTGAACCACCACTTACAGTAAAGTTATATTCTTCTGCTGCTGCCATTAAATCATTGAAAACAACTTCAAATGTACAACCATCTGCTGGATTATCAACTACGGTATAGCCCTCTGTAATTTCGGTATTATCTACATATACCCTAACAGAATCCTTATTGAAGGACAGTCCCTCTTCTTCATTATCATGGAATGCAAAGTAATACTGCTTATACTGTGCATAGTTAGCTGCTACTGTACCCTCTAACTTAAATGGAACATCATCACCGATATCATAGTCAGCAGAATCCTGCCAGCCAGTTGTAGTACCCTCTGTATCGTTTGTATCCTTGATTTTCTTCTCAAAGGATGGAACATCACTCTTTGGATCAATGGTAACATTACCAACAACCTTTACGATGTAAAGAGTATAGCTATCTGTTCCTGTTACAGAATTATCCTTATCCTTGATCAGATAATAACCTGCAACTGCTTCGTAAGTTGCACCATTTGTAACTGTAGCGATTGGTGTTGAGTTTAAATTTGCATATGGCTCAACTACAGCTAGGATTTCATTAAAGGACTTACCAGTTACTCCAGTAAGAGCAGTTACAACTGCTGCAGCAACATCTGTTCCTTCTGTTTCTTTACCATTTTTACCCCACTTTAAATTGGAGAGTGTTCCTTCATGTAAATCACCTGTAAAGATCTGATAGATCTCATACTGATGACTTGTTGCTGGTGCTGTAATTGTGTAAGTACCGCTTGTTGTAGAACCTTCTTCTGTTGCAAATGCTACTACGCTCATTGCAAGTACCATGACTAAGCTGAGTAACAGAGCCATGACTTTTTTCATTTTCTTCATATTTTACTTCCTCGCTTTCTTTTATATTCCTATCCTTTTTTTGTTTTTGGGCTGTGCCCTCCCTCTGAATAATGCGTAGGAATTGCGTATACTGAGGGTTCCCCATGCTTGGGGAGTTTAGAGAATTTGTTACCAAATTCTCCTGCCTCCTTTCCGCATGTGTTTTTTATATATCAGGAACGCTGCCCCTGCTGTTAGGAGCACGCCGCCCATGGTATACCAATAGGTACCGGTTCCACCGGTTTCTGGTAAAACATATGACTGACTAACTTCATTCTCAAGATATGAAGTATGCGAAGCCTTACTAAGATCAAATGCTCCTATTGGAAGCTGCGATGGCAATACATTAGTTTTATCATTCTCATCTGAGAAGTAAAACTCAATACTCGGTGCTTCTCCATCTGGAAGCTTATAACCTGATGGAGCTTTGACCTCTACCAACCTATATAAAACATTTTTCTCATACAAGTTAGCATCCCATAAAACCGTAATCTTTCCTTCCTGATCAGTGGTAAATGTTTTTCCATCTATGTTCTGATAAGCTTCATTTACATACTTTTGAAGTTGGAAAACAGCACCACTTACAGCCTTTCCGTAATTTCCTTTCTCCACTTTGTATAAGATATAGTTCTTATCAGTTGTAACACCACCACCTGCTGCTTGGCGTTCCCAGAGATAGGATTTGTCACCTGTAGTACCCTCATGAGATGTTCCTGATAATTTAGCTGTATTGTTTATATTCACACTTACCTTTGTATGATTCTTATCAGGTACATCTACCGTAATCAAATATTCATATTTAAAGATCAAAGCTATACTGTCAGGTACTCCAGTCGCCGTTATAATATGTTTTGTATGATCATACGATGGCGGTTCTTCCTTATAAGTCCATGCCCATCCAGTAACCTCTTCTCCTGTTGTATATCCTCCGTTTCCGTCAGGAACAGCATAATATAGCTTAACTGTACTTGGAATCAGCTCTGCCTGAACTGTTACGCCATCGTTACCACCCTCAGCCCAATATGTTTTATCATAACTGTCAAGTATATCTTCTAGTGTAAGCTTATCAGTACCTTCAACAAGATCCTCTGCATCTGGATTTAACACAATCGAGTATTTTGCTCGCCTTGTTGTATTATCATAATCTCCTGACTTGTCGACTACTTTTTTGGCTACCGTAGTATCCTTTTTCGTCCACTCCTGCGTCTGACTGGAAGATCCAATATCCAGATCATCTAACTTTGCACTTGCCTCATTGGTAAAGATATACTTTTTGCCAGCTACCATTTTCTGGGCACCATCCACTTCACATTTAACAGTGATCTCAAACTCCATTGCTGTAGGAAGTGTTTTTCCACTTTGTCTCTTTATCACTAATGTGAATATGTTGTTTTCATACTTGCTTCCTTCTATTGAAAATTCATCTTCAAAGTTTCCGCTTTGTTTTGAAAACATGACACCTTCAACAGTATACTCTGAACGATTATAACTGCCACTGTTCTTCTGCACGATAAATCCTGTGAGTTTTACACCATCTGGAAGCTTATCAGTAACTGTTAATGTTTGATGATCCTTCGTATCTGTTGTTACCTTGATTTTCCAAGTTAATTCACCAGCTGTTGTTGTACTAGTAGGATTCGTTTGATTATTGCCATCGGTCTTAACAATTTCACCCTTACTGTATGTGTAATCGTAAGTAGCTTCATCCTTCTTTCCATCAACCTCTATTTTATTGATATACTTATTTTTATCGCCAGTTACCGCTTGTGTCAGATCAGCAGTAGTCGCATAGCTGAATACCAATTTATTTGCTCCAACACATGAAATATCATTTTTCAATTCTACTTTGAAGCTAGTAAATTTCAGCTCTGATGAATCACCCATATTAGCAATTTCAGAATACTGATACGTCTTACCATCGCTATCTGTAAATGTCAGTTCAAAATCCGACCCTGTAAAGTCTCCGTATTTAATAATGGTATCATTTTGGCTCTTCCAAGTGTATTTACCACCCCAGTCTTTAATCTGCTTTACAGTCAGATAATTTCCCTTACCATTTCCAGAAACCCAGTTATGTGAGCTTGACATAGAATCAACAATCGTTGTCTTTGGCAGCTTTCCATCCAGAATAACCAGTGATACAGTCCATTTTATCTCTGCGGTTTTTCCATCTGGAGCTTCAACTGCACTATCCACTGTCTTCTTAACTTCGCCGCCCTTTATTGACACATCACCTGTACCACTAACATCGTCACCGCCATCTGGCTTAAATGTTACCGTATTCCTTACAGTCTGATCTTTCCATGTCTGCTCTGCTTCTGTATAATAGATAATTGTATACTGGTTTGTATTCTTTTCATTGCTAACAGGCTCGAAATCAATTGATGTAATCTTACCATCTGCTCCTCTTACGATCTTTGCTCCCTCTGAAGGTGTTATTGTTACATCTGTTCCGCTCTTGATCATACTAAGCATCTCATCAGTCAACTTGCCACCTGCAATGTTCGCATTCTTCGAATTAAGAGTAATCGTCCATTTGATTCGGTTATTCGCTGAATCAAAGTCACCTCTCTTAGCAATTTCATACTTATTCTCAATGGTTATATCCTTTTTATCCTCATCACGGATTATCTCACCAGTCTTTGAATCCTTTGACTCAACATGAGCCTTATTATTTGCTGTCAAAGTGCCTACATCCATGCTTGAAACATCATATGAGTATTTAATCTCATAACGCTTATATTCTACATATGTACTATGATCCTGCCCCTCCTTACCTTTTGGAAGCTGAGGCAGCTTCATCTTAATTGTATTCGATTCATATGTAGAATCTACTGTTATCGTCTCTGATTTAGAAGGGTTTCCCTCTTGCTCCCAGCTATATTTTTTCATAGTCTGTTTGTTAACTGTGATCTGAGGTGTTCCAAGCGCCATTCCTGTAACTGTAATGGTATCAGAAAAATCAATGTCGTCTGGTGTTCCTTTTATTGAAGAAACATATACGGTATATTCCAATTTTCCAGTTTCTTTATTATAGGAAGCTTCTTTCTTCATAACATTAATATTATACTTGTTATTCTCATCTTCCGGATATTTTATTTCTTCCCGTGGAATTTCAAGTTTAACCTTATCTTCACCAGAAATTACAATCTTGCCTTCATCTGTTACAGTTGTCTTTTTCAATTCACCTTCAAACCAAAGATGACCTGTAATTGTAGTACCAGCATTATTTACATAATCCTGATCAAAATTAATTCTTGCTGAGTAGGTTCCATCATCATTCTTCACAAAATGAAATGTTCCTGCAGTTGTCTTATCCTCATCTTTCAAAGTGAATGTTTGACCAATCAGTTTATCTGGTACTATGATTCCTTCTGGATACTTAAGCTCATAAGAATAATTTGCATCCTTCACATCCGCACTTGGGATAGAAAAGTTGACTCTCAACTCACTCTTGTAATTTCCTGTCGTTTTGTCATATTCTGTTCCAGTTCCAGTCATTGATGTAACATATTTTTTAAAGTCTGTATACGTAGTAGTTTCTGGAATTACCAACGCATCGTTTGAATCAGCTATATATGGCATTAAACAGCATCCCATCAGACTTTCTTCACCAGCACTGTAGACATGTTCCTCTACTACACCCTGATCATTTGTCTCAACAACAGTGAACTCTGTAACAACTCCATCTTCATCGAAAGTGGCATCTACTACTACACCAGCATAGTCTGCATTGCCATCGCCATCTTTGTCAAAGAACGCTACATCACCTGGGTTTGGATCAAACTCATCTGCTGCACCATACAAATCGTTTTCCTGCAGGCTTTCAATCCAAGCATCTAAATCAGTGTTAAATGATACACCATATACACCAACATAGTTTAAGCAAAATTCAACAAGATCTTTATTCTCGCTTCCTACCAAAGCACTTGCTACCGCTATCATATCCTGCGGCCAAATGCCTGTAAGCTGTGGAAGCTCACTACTCTCCTCTTCTGCCTCTGAAGTGTTTTCTTCAGTAGATGCTTCTTCGCTTGTCAGCTCTTCTTCAGATGTTTCCTCGGTAGATGCTTCTTCGCTTGTCAGCTCTTCTTCAGATGTTTCCTCAGTAGAAGTCTCTTCGAAGCTCTCCTCTTCAGAACTCTCTTCCTCTGAGCTTTCTTCTTCGCTTTCTGCCTCAAGGCTTGTTTCTTCTGCATCGGTGTCTGCCTCACTTGAAGCCTCTTCGATCTGGCTGCTAGTTTCCTCTGTTGAAGTTTCCTCTATACTTGCTTCTTCAGAACTATTTTCCTCTGTTGAAGCCTCTTCGGTGGAAGTCTCTTCAACCTGACTGGAAGCTTCTTCAGCGGTTACTGCTTCACTGGTCGCTGTTTCTTCGGTGCTCTTTTTGTAGCACTCGTCTGTATGTACATGCTCTACTCTGTCACAGATTAATGTCTCTACGAGAACCTGCTTTTCTGTGAAACATGTTTCGCTATGCTTATGCTCTTTTAATTCTAGCTTTCCACATGCGAGTACGCCGTCTTTGTAGCACTCTGCTGTGTGTGTATGAAGCTCGGCTGGCT
>ENA-OPYX01001906-OPYX01001906.1-human-gut-metagenome-genome-assembly--contig:-NODE-1906-length-10190-cov-8.132565_pt1 | contig 10190 bp, 9 predicted proteins | sample MGYA00242639_ERZ504486 | MGnify/ENA primary metagenome ERZ504486 (study PRJEB26092, sample SAMD00036296) | human gut metagenome | host: Homo sapiens | study: EMG produced TPA metagenomics assembly of... | reverse complement strand
GAATCCTGGTCCGATTGCAGATGTGGCCATCAGAAACGCTGCGCCAAGTAAGGCTCCGCCACTCTTTTTCTTTTCGCTCATTTTTATTGCCTCCTTTTCATGTTATTATCGCACATTATACTAAAAATGAATATTTACACAAGCAAAAATTATTTTGATAACTTTTTGATGTCGAATTTTTGTTACTGTTCACTGGTAATATCCCGCGAGGTGTTTTTTGTGAGCGAAGGTCACAGAAAACCCGAGACATACTGCGCGAATTTATGCGATTAGCATAAATTCTGTGCATCGCGAAGCGTGTTGCTGAGAACGGAGTGAACAGTAACGAATTTTTATAATCTGTATTTTGTAATAAAAAACAGCAAAAGAGTACCCGGATTCCCATCCGATACAGCTCCTTTGCTGTTTTTTCAGTTAAAATGTAAATTTATCCGCAAAATATGCATCCAGTTCATCAATCTTCACACGAACCTGCTCCATAGTATCACGATCGCGGATTGTAACTGCTCCGTCATTTTCGGACTCAAAGTCATAAGTTACACAGAACGGAGTACCGATCTCATCCTGTCTTCTGTAACGTTTACCAATGTTTCCACGATCATCATATTCACAGTTATATTTCTTGCTTAACTGCTGATAGATCTTCTCTGCACCCTCATTAAGCTTCTTGGAAAGAGGAAGCACACCGATCTTAACAGGTGCAAGTGCCGGATGGAAATGAAGGACAGTACGAACGTCATTCTTCTCTGCATCCAGAACTTCCTCATCATATGCGCTGCACAGGAATGCAAGTACCACACGGTCAGCACCCAGTGACGGCTCGATTACATATGGGATATATTTCTGCTTCTTCTCATCATCAAAATATGTCAGATCCTGTCCGGATACATTCTGATGCTGAGTCAGGTCATAATCTGTTCTGTCAGCGATTCCCCACAGCTCGCCCCATCCAAACGGGAACAGGAACTCTACGTCTGTGGTAGCCTTGCTGTAGAAGCTTAATTCTTCTGCGTCATGATCACGGTAACGAACTTCTTCATCTTTTAATCCAAGAGAATATAACCAGTTCAGGCAGAAGTTCTTCCAGTATGCAAACCACTCAAGGTCTGTATCCGGCTCACAGAAGAACTCAAGCTCCATCTGCTCGAACTCACGTGTACGGAATGTGAAGTTACCCGGTGTGATCTCGTTACGGAAAGATTTACCGATCTGACCGATACCAAATGGGATTTTCTTACGTGATGTTCTCTGAACATTCTTGAAGTTTACGAAAATACCCTGTGCTGTTTCAGGTCTTAAGTATACTGTATTCTTGGCATCCTCTGTAACACCCTGGAATGTCTTGAACATCAGGTTGAACTGACGGATATCTGTAAAGTTATGTTTGCCACATGTAGGGCATGGTACATTGTGATCTTTGATGAAGTTCATCATCTCTTCCTGAGACCATCCGTCTACAGAGCTCTCAAGTTCAATGCCATTCTCCTGGCTGAAGTCTTCGATGATCTTATCTGCGCGGAAACGCTCATGACATTCCTTACAGTCCATCAGCGGGTCAGAGAAGCTTCCCAGATGTCCGGATGCAACCCATGTCTGCGGGTTCATCAGGATTGCACAGTCAACACCTACATTGTATGGGGATTCCTGAATAAATTTCTGCCACCATGCACGTTTTACGTTATTCTTTAATTCTACACCAAGATTACCGTAATCCCATGTGTTTGCAAGACCACCATAGATTTCGGAACCCGGGTAAACAAATCCTCTTGCCTTTGCCAGCGCAATGATTTTGTCCATTGTTTTTTCCATGACTATTCTCCTCGTTCTTTTTATAAAATGCGTGTAACTGTTCATATCCGTCAGGCAATTTGGTTCACAATCCATTCCGCTATTTGATTAACGTAATAAACAGCTACAATTAACGTTATTATAACTGTATCTGATTTCTTTTTCAAGGTATCTCAGCTCATTATTTCCAGAATTTCCAGACTTTTGAACCGTTTTTCAGTGTTCGCAGCAATATAGGTATGGATATGACGTTCCAGTTCATGGAGTACTTCTTCTGTAACAGTAAATGTATAAAGCTTCCCAAGAGAAGCAGTTACTATGTACTGCATGGCATATAATGCAGGTGCTGAGATTCTCTTTGCATCATTTACATGTCCCAGACAGGCTTTATCCAGAATACCATGATTCTGCTGAGAAAAGAAAAGCTCTTCTCCCTCCACAGGCTGTCTTTCGCAGCACACACAATGAAACAGTGAAGGACACAATCCCTGTGCAGCCATCATACGAAGTTCAAAAATACACCTCACCAGCCTGTCATCAATATTCGGGTTCAGAAGTGCCTTCACTGTCACATACAGAAGGTTCATAGATTCTTTCTCATCAATCCCCTCCTGTCCGAAATAATCTGCCAGTTCCAGAAAATAATATCCATAGTAGATTCCAGGCTGTTCGCCTGCCAGTTCCACAAAATGATGACTGATGGATACCTGATTCAGATTATAACTGGAACGCCCCTCATAAAGGGCAAAGGTTCCAAACACAAAAGGATTGGCAGCCGCCAGAAACTGGCTGTTTGGGCGGCGGGCTCCTTTTGCAAACGCGGAAATCTTGCCTCTTTCTCTGGTGAGAAGGACGATCCGCTTGTCATATTCTCCCACAGGCATGGCAGAGAGCACTACTCCCTGCACAGTTATCAAATCACTCATTCTCTCTGTTTCCTGACTGTCTTTTTATTTAGATTTCCTTCTTATCGTAACCAAAGTTCTTGATAAGGAAATCACTGTCTCTCCAGTCTTTCTTTACTTTTACCCAAAGCTTCAGATTCACTTTTGATTCCAGCATACGCTCAATCTCATATCTTGCATTACTTCCGATTTTCTTTAACATCGCACCCTGTTTGCCGATGATAATTCCTTTGTGAGACTCTCTTTCACAGATAATTGTCGCATCAATATCCACGATTGGATTTTTTCCCGGACGTGTTTTCATCCGGTCAATGGCAACTGCGATTCCATGCGGAATCTCCTCATCCAGTGCATGAAGTGCTTTCTCGCGGATGATCTCAGCCACGATCTGACGCTGAGGCTGATCAGTAACTGTATCCTCGTCATAAAACATAGGACCGTAAGGCAGATATTTTCAGGATACAACCGATAATATCCTGTGTATTCTGTCCACGCAGTGCGGAGCATGGGATAATCTCTGCGAAATCGCATACTTTTCGGTAGGTGTCAATGGCAGGAAGGATTTCTTCCTTTGATACAGTATCAAATTTTGTTGATGATCAGGATTACCGGCACTCCGATTCCCTGAAGCTGTTCTGCAATATGACGCTCTCCTGCCCCGATAAAGGTACTTGGCTCTACCAGCCACATAATGGCATCTACCTCTTTTAAAGTTCGCTCTGCCACCTGGACCATATATTCTCCCAGCTTATTCTTTGCCTTGTGGATACCGGGAGTATCGAGAAATACGATCTGACCTTCGTCACAGGTATAAACGGTCTGGATACGGTTTCTGGTTGTCTGTGGTTTCTTGGATGTGATAGCGATCTTCTGTCCGATGAGATGATTCATCAGAGTGGATTTACCTACGTTTGGACGTCCAATAATCGCTACAAATCCGGATTTAAAATTTTCGTTCATTCTGTTCTTTCCTTTTTTAACAATTGATCAGTGGTTTCACTTCCATCAGTACATCAGAGGCCTCAGCCACCTTGCTCTCGCTTCCCACCACACATATCTGATCTGCTGCCAGAACTGCCTCTATGATCTCGGCCAGTGCATGGATATCCTCTACAGACGCATTCAGAATCTGATCACGTTCTTTCTGGAGCATCTCCTCTGTCACACCGCAGAAATATGCTGTCTTGGAAACAGAACCTTTCATCTGAGGTGTCCTGGGAACATCCTTTCCGCTGATGGTACCAATGATATATTTTGTCATCTCCCGCTCATCTGCCTGGAAATTACGGATATAATCCGGAATCCCCTTATATACATCCAGTGTACGTTTCAGATGAGGATCGCGGTAAGATACCAGATAGCTCTCACCATTCCTCTTAAATCCGCTCATACATCCATATGCACCGCCCTTTACGCGCAGATTCATCCACAGATAATCATAACTTAAGATAACCTTCAGAATTTCCAGTGCACCTGTATATTCCAGACCTTTTTTCTTAAAATTACCGGTCTGAGCCACATACTGGACCTGTCCGGAAGTCTTAAATCCCTCATTTTTCTTTGTGCAGGTCAGCTTCTCTTTCGATTTTTCCACTGGTTCTGTGCCAAGTCCTGCCTTTACAGCTGCCGCCAGTTTCTGAACTGTCTCCAGGGATTCTCTCTCACCTGTATAACTGATCATAAAGTTCTCCGGACGGAGAATTTCTTTTATCAGTTTGCAAAGCTCTTCTACAGTTTCCTCTTTTCGCTGTTCAAAATCTTTTTCCAGTTTTTCGATAAACTGATAATATCCGATTCCCGCCATCTCATCCTGGAATGCAGCCATCGGAGAAGAATATGCAGCTGCTCTGAGTACAGCAGTGGAATGTCCGGCACCTGTCAGGTTTACCTGTGCCCTGGACTTCACAGATGCAACAATCTCATAGAGACGCTTGGTATCCTCCAGTTTCGAGCTGTTCAGGATCTCCCCGATCATTTTGAAAAGGAAATCCATTTTCGTATAAAGTGCCTTACCTCTTACAGAGAACATAGCCTGAAACTCTTCTGTAGAATCAGCTCTGTCAAAAACCTCTACCCCACAGTTGATACCGCCTGTATTGGCATTGATCTCATTAAACAGTTCTCCGTATGTGTAATTCTCTGTATCCACATAACCCAGTACGGATTTCAAAAGTCCCAGATAAGGAATCTGCTCAGGCGCAATACTGTCAGTCTTAAACATCAGGTCTACGTAACCGATGCCATTTGTGCATACGTCATGGTAAAGGAACAGACTGTCATCTACCGTTAATTCTTCATTTATGATCTTTGCAGCTTCTCTTTTAATATCACTTCTCTTTAACATCGGAATGCACTCCAGTGCTTTTGGATCTTCGCCGGCTTCCTGATATGCTTCCAATGCTTTCGTCTTCTCAACCATTGCATCCAGCTGTTCTTCAGAAAGACTGCTTCTGTATGCTTCCAGCTTCTCCTCCAGCTCTTTTTCACGCTGGGCTGCCAGACCTTTCTTCGGTATAAGAGTCATGATGCATCCATGGGGATTTTCAAGAAGATATTTACGGATCAGTTCTTCAAAATATCCTTCGTTTACTGCCTTTTTCAGTTTTTCAAAAACTGTAAGCTGCTGTACCTGTGCAAAGGGATTTCCTTTTTCATACAGCCAGTCTCCCAGAATATCCAGACTGTACATCAGTCCTTTCGGATAAGAGGAAAAATCAGCTTCACGATAGCGGAATTCAAAGTAATTGATTCCTGCCTCTACAGCTTTCCTGTCAATTCCATTCTTAACAATATCTCCCAGTACCTGTCTGATCACAGATACGAATTCTTCTTTTCTGTCCGGATTGGAACCTTTTGCAATTACTGTAAAATATGGCTGGAGAATACCATCATCATAAGATCCATAGACATCCTTGCCTGCTTTTACATCCAGAAGTGCCTGCTTTAACGGTGCTCCCGGTGCGCTTAACAGTGCGTAATCCAATACCTCAAATGCCATCGCCATCTGACTGTCCGCAGCATTTCCAACAACCATGTTATAAGAAAGATAGGTATTGTCCTCTTCTCCCTCATTCTCAGCAACCGGATACTCAAGAGTCACATCCTGGCATGCTCCGAATGCTTTCTGTTCCTGAATAACAGAATCCACATCCAGATAATCAAAATGTGACAGATAATGTTCATCCAGGAATGCCAGTTTCTCTTCCATATCCATATTTCCATACAGATAAATATAGCTGTTGGATGGATGGTAATAAGTTCTGTGGAAATTCAGGAAATTCTCATAGGTAAGATCCGGAATATTTTTCGGATCACCGCCTGATTCACATCCATAAGTGGTATCAGGGAAAAGGTGATTCATAATCTCCCGTTCCAGAACTTCATCCGGTGAGGAGAAAGCACCTTTCATCTCATTATATACAACACCGTTATATTTCAGCGGTCCTTCCTTCTGTTCCAGATGGTAGTTCCAGCCTTCCTGACGGAAAATCTCTTCTCTTTTATAGATATTCGGATAAAATACCGCATCCAGATAAACATGCATCAGATTCTGAAAATCCTTATCATTGCAGCTGGCTACAGGATAGCAGGTTTTATCCGGATAAGTCATAGCATTCAGGAAAGTATTCAGAGAACCCTTTACCAGTTCTACGAAAGGATCCTTTAATGGAAATTCTCTGGAACCGCAGAGTACACTGTGCTCCAGGATATGTGCCACACCTGTGCTGTCCTTAGGCGGTGTGCGGAATGCGATATTAAATACTTTATTCTCATCATCATTCTCGATCAGCATAACTCTTGCACCTGTTTTCTTATGGCGCAGAAGCCAGCCTGTAGAATGGATATCTGTCAGATTTTCTTCTGTCACAACTTCATAAGCCGTCAAATTTTCTTTGTTCATGTATGCCTCCAGTAATTTTTTTTGGCTTTTCTTTATAATCCGCCTTCTCCCGGAAAATGAGCTTCGTAAGCTTCCCTTGCTGCCTTTGTTATCATTTCCAGTTCTTCCTGCATATTGATTTCTTCCGGAAACACAATGGCAGTGGTATAGACATCTTTCTGAAGCTTACTCTTCGCACTTTTCTCACTGATAGGAACAATTCCGCACAGGGTAGTATTATATGTCTTGTCCTTCTCACAAAGTTCCATATAAGTCTTAACCATATGGCAGCATTCTCTGTAAAGCAGTTCCCTGTGAAGTTCACTCTTTTCCTGCATTTCCCTGAATTTCAGTCTGGCAAGATTTTTCTCGATTTCTTTTCTGGCTCTCTTTAAACCAAACAGCTTTCCCGCTGTATCCTTGCTGTATTCCATTGCCATCCAAAGCGCCAGATACCCATCAGCACGTGTACCGGAACCTGCCTCTGAAGGTTCTCCGTAACGCAGTTCCCACAGTTCCTTACGGACAGCATTTGCCTCCTCATCTTCGCCTGCAGCAATAGACTGGTCAAGAAACATCTTTCTTTTCATCGGATCATGCTCTCTGTAATAAAGAGCAATTATTGGTGTGTCTGTCATATATTTATCCTTTCCGGTTACTTTATCTGTAACTGTTTGCTACCTTTATCTTACAATCCCAAAATTTACTTTCATGGCTCTTCATAGGTAAGCTCTGTTTCTGCCAGAGACAGCGCCTCTTCAATAACCTGATCCATATCCATGTAGCGATACATGCCGAGTCTTCCGCCAAAGATCACATTCTTCTCTTCCAGTGCGCGACGTTCATATTTGTCAAACAGTTCACTGTTCTTCGGGTCATTGACCGGATAGTACGGCTCTTTGCCTTTCTCCCATGCTGCCGGATATTCTCTGGTGATCACAGTCTTTGGCTGTGTACCAAATTCAAAATGTTTGTGCTCGATGATCCTTGTATACGGAACTTCATAATCTGTATAATTGACAACCGCATTGCCCTGATAATTTCCCATATCCAGCACTTCTGTCTCAAATTTCAGTGATCTGTATTCCAGTTCTCCGTAACAATAGTCATAAAATTCATCGATCATACCTGTAAAGAGTACTTTGTCTGCCTGTGCAGTCAGTTCTTCTCTGTTTGCAAAGAAATCTGTATTCAGACATACCTGTACACCCTCCAGAAGTTTCTTCACAATACGTGTATATCCACCTTTGGGGATTCCCTGATAAGGATCTTTGAAATAGTTATTATCATAAGTATAACGCAAAGGCAGTCTTTTTATGATAAATGCCGGCAGATCTTTACACTCCCTGCCCCACTGCTTCCTTGTATATCCCTCTACCAGTTTCTCATATACGTCCTGTCCAACCAGTGCAAGCGCCTGTTCCTCCAGGTTCTTCGGATGGGTAATGTGCATTCTTGCGATCTGTTCCTGTATCTTCGCTTTTGCCTCTGCAGGAGTACGTACTCCCCAGAGCTGATGGAAGGTATTCATATTAAACGGCAGATTATATAACTCATCCTTATAGACTGCGATCGGTGAATTTACAAAATGATTAAATTCTGCAAACTGATTGATATAATCCCACACCTGTTTTCTGGAAGTATGGAAGATATGTGCACCGTATCTGTGTACCTGGATCCCCTCTACTTCTTCTGTGTAAATATTACCGCCGATATGACCTCTCTTATCGATCACAAGGCATGTTTTCCCCCGTCTTGTGGCCTCATGTGCAAATACTGCACCAAAAAGGCCGGCTCCTACTATCAGATAATCATATTTCTTCATGTGCGACACCTTCTTCTTGTAATAATCAAGCGGATAAAATCATCCGCTTCGCTACGCAGCTCTACACCGAATAACTGCTCCGCAGTTTATCAGGTTAAAAAAGCAGTAACGCTTTTTTTGCGCTACTGCTATTATAACAAATTCATCCGAAAATGGATAGTCTTTCTATTCTATTATTTTCCTGCCACTTTATCAAACACATCTGTGATTTCTTTGGATGGTGCTTTCGTAGCCAGACTGAAGATAATGATCATCGCAAGGCTGACAGCAAAACCTACAGCCAGAGAATAAAGTCCTGTATAAGAACCAAGAGTCTGTCCTGCCGCAAGCGGTATATAGTCCCAGACGATAACTGTCAGACCACCGGAAACAATACCTGCAACTGCACCTGTAAGGTTTGTTCTTCTCCAGAACAGTGACATTACCACAGTCGGACCAAACGCTGCACCAAGACCGGCCCATGCATTGGATACCAGTCCCATGATACTGCTGTTCGGATTCCACGCGATCACAAATGCCAGAACAGACACCACGATAACCGTAAATCTTGCAACTGCAAGGATTTCCTTTGAGTCTGCATCCTTCTTAATGAACTGATGATATAAATCCTCAGATGCTGCGGACGCTGTTACCAGAAGCTGTGAATCCGCTGTGGACATAATTGCCGCAAGAATACCGCAGAGGAAGATTCCTCCGATAAACGGAAGTCCCAGATGACTGGAAAACAGTTTATTGATCATCTCGATAAATACACTCTCTGAGGAAGATGCACCATTTTCACCAAGTACAGTCGGAAGCAGATATGCACGACCTATAATACCGATAAAGCACGCTGCTGTCAGAGAAAGGATATCCCACACGATTGCGATCGCACTGGATTTTTTTAATTCTTTCTCACTCTTTACAGCCATGAAGCGGGTAAGGATATGAGGCATGCCGCAGTATCCAAGTCCCCATGCAAGCTGGGAAAAGATTTCAACAAATGTATATGGGCGCTCTCCGTTCTCAAAAGGATTCAGGAAAGCTGCTGCTCCACCCGGTACTCCGCTCTGTGTCAGAAGATCACTCAGACTTCCGCTCAGTGTCAGATATGCAACCAGCGGAACGATCAGAAGACCGATCAGCATCAGTGTTCCCTGTACAAAGTCAGTTACGCATACAGCCATAAATCCCCCCATAAATGTATAACAGAGGATAACTGCTGCACCAATTGCCAGAGCTATATGATAATCAATTCCAAATACTGTGTTAAAAAGTTTACCGCCTGCTGCCAGTGCAGAAGCTGTATAAACCAGGAAAAAGATTACGATCACGATGGATGAAAGCAATAACAGGATTCTCTTCTTATCCTGAAATCTGTTCTCAAAAAATGCCGGGATTGTAAGGGAATTGTTTGCTGCGATCGTATATTTACGAAGTCTGTGTGAAATACACACCCAGTTTAATACAGTTCCGATGAACAGACCTACAGCAATCCAGATCTGTCCTGTTCCCAGTGAATAAATTGCTCCCGGAAGTCCCATTAAGAGCCATCCGCTCATATCTGATGCCTGTGCTGAAAGAGCAGCTACCCATGCATTCAGTCCACGTCCGCCCAGAAAATAATCTTCTGAGCTGCTTGCTTTTTTTCATATAAACCACACCAATGACTATCATAAGCAACAGATAGGCAACAAATGCGGACAATATGACCATTGTTGTACCACTCAAATTTACTCCTCCATTTTTTCTTCATTTTTTTCATTACACTCTGGATTTGTCAAAGTATGTTCTGTTTCCTTCACATATTTAT
>ENA-OPYX01001903-OPYX01001903.1-human-gut-metagenome-genome-assembly--contig:-NODE-1903-length-10208-cov-3.770162_pt1 | contig 10208 bp, 9 predicted proteins | sample MGYA00242639_ERZ504486 | MGnify/ENA primary metagenome ERZ504486 (study PRJEB26092, sample SAMD00036296) | human gut metagenome | host: Homo sapiens | study: EMG produced TPA metagenomics assembly of... | reverse complement strand
GGAACCTGGTATACGTGAAACCGGGATGTGATAACTGAATGGTTGGTATCAGGTGAATGGTGCATGGTATTATTCCAATGGAAGCGGAGCGATGCAGACCGGCTGGCTGAATCGTGGAGGAACCTGGTATTATCTGACGGGAAGCGGAGCGATGGCAACCGGTTGGATCAATCTGGGAGGAACCTGGTATTACCTGAACCCAGGCAATGGTGATATGGTGGGTGCCGGCTGGCATCTGATCAATAACAAATGGTATTACTTTGGCGGAAGTGGTGCTATGTACAGCAATCGCTGGATCGGTAACTATTATGTCGGTGGAAACGGTGAGATGCTGACGAACACCTGGGTTGGTTCTTACTGGGTTGGAGCAGATGGAAAATGGATTCCTAATTATGACCCGGATGTTAATGCCAACTGGGTGAAATCCGGAAATACCTGGTACTATCAGAGACCGGATGGAAGCAAACTGACAAATTCATGGAAGAGAATTAATGGAAGCTGGTATTACTTTGGCGCAGACGGTGCCATGACAACCGGATGGAAATATGTAGATGGTTATAAATTCTACTTTGGCACAGATGGAAAAATGGTACAGGATGTAGACAAGCTGATTGGGAAACAGTCCAGCTACAGAATTACCGTAAACAGAGTTAAGTGTCAGGTTACTGTATATGCGGCAAATGAAACCGGTAATTATTGTATTCCGGTAAAAACATTTACCTGCTCGGTAGGTAAAGCAGGAACACCAACACATGCAGGAACCTATGCAACCCTGAAGAAACAGAATCCAGTAGAGTTGATGGGACCGTCTTGGGGTAAATATGGAACACAGATTAATAATTATGGTGACTGGTTCCATTCGGTAGCCTGCAGTAATCCGGATCCAACTTATGCGCTGGCAGCTGGAAATTATAATATGTTAGGTCAGCCGGCATCCCATGGATGTGTACGTCTTTGTGTACGAGATGCAAAATGGATCTATGATAATTGTGGTCTGTACACAAGAGTTGATATTTCGGATACCGAGTACACACCGTTTGACAAAGCACCGACTATTAAGATTCCGGCAAGTCAGAACTGGGATCCTACGGATGCAGATGCAAAAAGATAAATACATCGAACAGATCAGAAGAAGTCTTCTGATCTGTTTTTCGTTATATTACATATCAATAATTGATCCAGTGGATCAATTTTGATTTACGCGAGCAACGAGCCAAAGTCCGTGCTTGCACGAGACCTTAGCGACTGCCGCGATAACTTGTGAAATTCGCGTAGCGTGTTGCTTATAGTTTATAAGTATAAGTGACTTAATAAAGAAAGCAGGTGATCTGTTTCTTACGATTTGCTGAATATCTGCTTTTTAGGCTTGAAAAGCCCCTGTAATTGTACTAGAATAAGACAGGTATAAGGAAAAAGATCCCATTTGAGAGGAGAATGATAATGAAAAGGAGAGCAAGTCTTTTATTTGGACTGGGAGTTTTAGTTTCTTTATCGATGTCTGTTCCAACCTATGCGGCTACGGATAACACACAGAGTATTCCACAGACGCAGGAAGCACAGCAGAATGAAGAAGGAACAGAAATCAGTAGTTATAAAATATCTGAAAAAACAGCGGATGGTCAGTGGCAGTTGCAGGATCAGAATGGAAATGTCGTGACCGGACATAATGGTTTTTATATAATGGGCGAATATTGCTATTATGTAGATGCAAAAGGTTATATCTGTACTGGATTTGTGGATGCAGCAGCGGATGAAACAACAGGAAAAGTTAATGTCTATCTTGCATCTGGCAAACCCGCAGACAGTGTTGCGGCAGGTACATACTATGCATCAAAAGATGGAGATACACCGGAAAAAGGCCTGGGAAATATCCAGAAGAGCAGCTGGGTAAAAGACAATACTGTGTGGAGATATCTGGATGAAAATGGTCGGGCAGTGGATACAAAAGAAAAAGCTGGCTGGCAGAATATCCAGAAAACCTGGTATGCTCTGAAAACAGACGGTACGGTAGACGAGTCTGTGAATGGCTGGGCAAATGTCGGCGATATCTGGTTCAACAGCACAAAAGGGTGTGGGAACAATTAAAAGCGGCTGGCAGAATGTGGCAGATAAAACCTGGCTTTATCTGAAAGATGACGGTACTGCCGACAAACAAAGAACGGTATGCAGAACATCAATGACAAAGTATATTTCCTGAAAGACGGTGTTGCACAGTCCGGAAAGCAGGCAGTCAATGGAAAAGAGTATATGTTTGATGCGGCAAAGGGAACTGCAACACAGGTGCTTGGTAATGGCTGGCAGAAGATTGATGGCAATTGGTACTGGTACGAAAACGAAGCACCGGCAAAAGGCTGGAGAGTAATCAATGGCAAATGGTACTATATGGAAACTAGTACCGGTGTTATGAAGACCGGATTTTTCCGTGATGCAAACGGCGGTCTGTACTACAGCGACGGAAGCGGAGCTATGGTAGGCAATCCGGGATGGAATGTGATCGGTGGTAAGTGGTACTGGATGAATTCCAATGGTTCTATTTACAGTGGCTGGCTGAGTCGTCCGAGCGGCTGGTATTATCTGAATGCCGATGGTTCTATGGCAACCGGTTGGGCAAAAGTAGGAAATACCTGGTATTATATGAATGGAAGCGGAGCGATGCAGACCGGTTGGGTTAAAACAGCCAGTGGTTGGTATTATCTGACAGGAAGTGGAGCAATGGCGACCGGTTGGTATGTAGTTGGTGGAAACTGGTACTACAGTAATTCTGACGGAACAATGCAGACTGGTTGGGTAAAAGTAGGAAACAACTGGTATTATATGGATGGAAGCGGAGCAATGGCAGCAAATCGCTGGATCGGCAACTATTATGTGACAGGAAGCGGAGCAATGGCAACCAATACATGGATCGGTTCTTATTGGGTAGGTGCTGATGGAAAATGGGTTCCTGGATATGGAAGCAGTGCTGGGACAACAGCAGGTACTGGTGGAGCCGGCTGGCAGCAGGTAGGAAATACTTGGTATTATGCAGACAGTAATGGAAACAGAGTTGCAAACAGATGGCTGAGAATCAAAGGCAGCTGGTATTATTTTGAATCGAACGGAGCAATGGCAACCGGTTGGAAACGTATCAATGGTTACAAATATTATTTCAATGCTGCAGGAGCAATGGTACAGGATCTTGACAGCGTCATCGGACGTCAGTCTTCCTACTATATCACTGTAAACCGTGTAGCATGTCAGGTAATGGTATATGCAAAGAGTGAAACAGGAAAATACGATATTCCGGTAAAAACATTTACATGTTCTGTTGGACTGCCAGGCACACCAACACCGACAGGTACGTTTACAACACCTGCAAAATATCGTTGGCATACCCTGATGGGACCATCTTATGGTCAGTATTGTACAAGAATCGTAGGTGGTGTATTATTCCACTCTGTAGCTGGTTCTAACATGACCAGTCACAATCTGAGTGCCGGTAACTATAATATGCTTGGTCAGCCGGCATCTCATGGATGTGTGCGACTCTGCGTAAGAGATGCAAAATGGATCTATGATAATTGTGCACTTGGAACCACAGTAACAATTTCTGACACAGCAGCAATGTTGTTTGATAAACCGGCAACAATTAAGATTCCGGCAGGTCAGGATTGGGATCCAACAGACCCAAACGTATAATTATATAATAGAAAACTGTCCGTAGACTGAAATGTTTACGGACAGTTTTTTGTTTTACAGGAAATTGTGTTCCTGTAAAGCAAAAAACGCTCCGCGAGGATGCGCACTTCGGTGTATAAGGTAGATGCTGCAAGCGACCGCCGCAGACGCGAGAATGTGCCTTGGCACATTCTTTGTTCTTGCGTTGCATATCAATAGCTGGTCCGGTGGACCAATTTTGATTTTACGGAAAACAAAAACACCAGGTAACGAGAGATTACCTGGTGTACATGAAAATTCATATTTTATTTTTGAAAAGCAGATCATGTGGTCTGATACGCGGTGAAACAACAACGGAGTATTAGTAATGTTCAAGAATTTCTCGGATTCGCTGTGGAAAATCAGCACTCATATTTTTTGATTTTACATAGGCGGCAAGAAAATCAAGAACTCCTGTTTCAGTAGCACGGCTTTGAGAAATGGCATTTAAGAATGCCTGCTGTTCTTTATAGGCTTCTTTTGAAATAGCAGCAACATATGCTTTACCGGTTCTTGTATAAGATTTCCCAATCGAATCAACTTTCAGATAACCTTTATTTTCAAGGAGAACCAGTGCGGGAGCTACCGTATTTCTTTTTAAAGCAGGCGATGCTTTTAAAATTTCCGAAATCAGACAAGGATGATCCATGTTCCATATGGTATTCATAATCTGTTCTTCCCTGGGTGTCAATCCATACATATTTCTATCCTCCGTAAAATTACATATTCTATAGTAGTTTCGTAACTATTCAGTAGCCACTGTCCCACGAGGTGTTTTGACATGAATATGTCAAAATCCCGAGACATACAAGCCAAATGCATCACCGAAGGTGATGGCATTTTGGCTCGTAACTGTGAAGGTACTGAACAGTTACGTAGTTTCATACAGAAAACCCCATCTCCAACACATTCTAGTATAAAGAAAGGGGTGAAAAAAGTCAATAGAATTGTAGAAAAATCAAACGATTTATTGATTTTTTGACATGGGATCTTATAAATAATCCGAGGAACTGCTTTTTTTGAAATGATAAAACAAAAACCGCCAGAATCAAATTCTGACGGTTAAGCGTGCGTTAGAGGATTCGAACCCCCGGCCTTTTGGTCCGTAGCCAAACGCTCTATCCAGCTGAGCTAAACGCACATTTTTGTTTGTGGTGTTCGGTTGTCCCTCACAACAAAGCCTATTATAAGGGAGAGTTAGTCAAATGTCAACACTTTTTTTGAAAAAAATTAAAATTTTTTTAATTGTTAGAAAAACAGGCAAAATTATGGGATTGCTTGAAAAGAAAGAAGTGATGTGCTAATGTTAGTAAGAGAATACACAGGGAGGGTATACAAATGAGAGCAAGTGGTGTGTTGATGCCTGTTTCTTCTTTGCCGTCCAGATATGGGATCGGTTGCTTTTCGAAAGAGGCATATGAATTTGTGGACTGCCTGGAGCGTGCAGGCCAGTCAAAATGGCAGGTTCTTCCATTAGGACCTACCGGATATGGAGATTCTCCGTATCAGCCGTTTTCCACATTCGCAGGTAATCCGTACTTTATCGATCTGGATATGCTGGTGGAAGAAGGTCTCCTTTTTAAAGAAGAATGTGAACAGCTGCAGTGGGGAGGGGATCCGAGATTTGTAGATTATGAAAGAATCTACTTTTCAAAAAATGAGATTTTGAGAAAAGCGTACGGGCGTTTTGATGCAGATGATAAATTTTATGCTTTCTGTAAAAAAGAGCAGGAATGGCTGGAACCGTACTGTCTGTTCCGTGCTATCAAGGACAGCCAGAACGGTGCACTGTGGACAACCTGGCCGGAAGAACTGCGAAAAAGTGATTCCAAAGAAGTGCAGAATAAGAAAAAAGAGCTGGAAAAAGAGATGGAATACTACCAGTTTCTGGAATATGAGTTTGACTGTCAGTGGAACAAACTGAAAGCATATGCTAATAAGAAGGGAATCACCATTATCGGAGATCTTCCAATCTATGTGGCTATTGACAGTGCGGATGCATGGGCGAATCCGATGATGTTCCAGATGGACGAGAATGGTGTGCCAAGTGCTATTGCAGGCTGTCCCCCGGATGCATTTTCAGCGGACGGCCAGATGTGGGGCAATCCGTTGTATGACTGGAAAACACAGAAAAAAACCGGATACAAATGGTGGATTCAGCGTATGAAGAGAAGTCTTGTATTATACGATACCGTGCGCATTGATCATTTTCGTGGATTTGCAGAGTATTATGCGATTCCGGCGGACGCAGAAAATGCATTGGAAGGAGAATGGAAGGAAGGTCCTGGCATCGATCTGTTCCGGGCGATGGAAAAAGCACTGGGAGATATGGATGTGATCGCGGAAGATCTTGGAACTTTGGATGAGAAAGTTTTTGATCTGATGGACGAGACAGGATATCCGGGGATGAAAGTCCTGCAATTTGCTTTTGATTCCGGTAATACAAACTTTTATCTGCCGCATCGCTATAAGAAAAACTGCGTCGTATATACAGGAACTCACGACAACGATACGACAAAGGCATGGTATTATGGCATGAACGACTGGGCGAGAGAGTACTCCAAAGCATATCTGAATAATTATGACCGCCCGTGGGAGGACATCCCGTGGGATTTTATCCGGGCGGCAGAAGCCAGCGTTGCCGATCTGGCAGTGATTCCGATGTGGGATCTGTTGTGCTGTGGCAGCGAAGGAAGAATGAATCATCCATCCACACTGGGGGAAAACTGGAAATGGAGGATGCTTCCGGGCGAGTTCCGTGAGGATATCATCGGACGACTGCGCTGGCTGACAGATACTTTCCAGAGAATGCTTGTTCCTCCGAAAATCGAAGAAGAGCAGGAGGAAAACGAAGATGAAACAGATGCTTCAGTATCTGAAAGCGTATAAAAAAGAGTCGATTATTGCACCGCTGTTTAAAATGCTGGAAGCCAGTTTTGAATTGCTGGTTCCGATTGTTATGGCAAACATCATCGATGTCGGTATCCAGAATGGCGACAAGCCGTATATCTGGAGAATGTGCGCGCTGATGATCGCACTGGGCGTGCTGGGACTGGTGTGTTCCCTGACGGCGCAGTATTTTGCTGCAAAGGCGGCGATGGGATTTGGAACGGCACTGAGAAAGGCACTGTTTGGACACATCAACAGCCTGAGCTATAACGAACTGGATCAGATCGGAACGCCGACACTGATCACCCGTATGACCAGTGATATCAACCAGGCGCAGACCGGTGTCAATATGATGCTCCGTCTGTTCCTGCGTTCTCCGTTCATCGTCATCGGAGCAGTTGTGATGGCTTTTACTATCAGCGCAAAACTGACGATCATTTTCCTGATTGCAGTACCGTTAATCGGACTGGCAATTTATCTGATCATGCGTATCACTGTACCGATCTATAAAAAAGTACAGAGTATTTTGGATCAGATCGTGCTTCATACGAGAGAAAATTATGTAGGTGCCAGAGTGGTACGTGCATTTTCCAGAGAAAAAGATGAGACGGAACAGTTTGATGAAATCAGCGGCAGCCTGAAAAATACACAGCTGTATGCCGGTAAGATTTCTGCACTGATGAACCCGATCACCTATGTGATGGTCAATATCGCGATCCTGTGTATCCTGTGGTTTGGCGGCTGGCAGGTACAGATCGGCAGCGTATCCCAGGGACAGATTGTGGCGCTGGTCAATTATATGAATCAGATTCTGCTGGCGCTGGTTGCACTGGCGAACCTGATTGTTGCTGTAACAAGAGCACTGGCTTGTGCGATACGTATTAATGAAGTTTTCCGGGTAAACAGTTCCATGAAAGAGGGCGCTGAAGAAAAAAATACGCAGGAAAGCGGGAAACCGAGAGTCGTGTTTGACCATGTGACTTTTACTTATGGTGGGGCGCAGGAAGCTTCTCTGACAGATATCAGTTTTTCGGCAATGCCGGGAGAAACGGTTGGAATCATCGGCGGTACCGGATCCGGAAAGTCCACACTGGTTAACCTGATTCCACGGTTCTACGACGCTACAAAAGGTTCGGTTACGGTAGACGGTCAGGATGTGAAAGCTTATACTTTCCGGCATCTGCGTGAGAAGATTGGTGTGGTTCCACAGAAAGCAGTTCTGTTCCTGGGAACCATCCGAAGTAATCTTCAGTGGCGTAAAAAAGATGCGAAAGAGAGCGAACTGTGGAAAGCCCTGCAGATCGCGCAGGCGGAAGAAGTGGTGAAGAAGAAACAGAAAGGGCTGGATGAAAAAGTAGAAACCGGTGGAAGAAACTTTTCCGGAGGACAAAGACAGCGGCTGACCATTGCACGGGCACTGGTCGGGGAACCGGAGATTCTGATTCTTGACGACAGTGCTTCCGCATTGGACTTTGCAACGGATGCGGCTCTGCGAAGATCCATTAAAGAAAGTACCGGAAATGCAACGGTATTCCTGGTATCCCAGCGTGCGGCAACCGTCAAAAATGCAGATCAGATTCTGGTGCTGGATGACGGAAAACTTGTGGGGAAAGGAACTCATGAGGAATTATTGAAGAATTGTAACGTATATAAGGAGATCTGTATGTCACAGTTTTCCAGTCAGGAGGTGGCACAGTTATGAAAAACAAAAAGACCATAAACCGTGTCCTACAGCTGATTCGCCCGTACACGTATCTGGTGGTCAGTATTCTGGTACTGGCGGCAGTCACAGTAGCAGCTACCCTATATTCGCCCATCCTGATTGGTAAAGGTGTGGACTGTATGATAGAGAAGGGGCCGGTAAGCTTCCCGGATCTGAAACTGGTGCTGCTCCAGCTGGCAGTGGTGACTGCAATCTCTGCGATATCTCAGTGGGTGATGAGTCTTCTGACCAATAAAATGACATACAAGATCGTAGATGATATCCGCAGACGGGTATTTGCCCATATGGAAATTCTTCCGCTCCGTTATATGGACGCGCACCAGCCGGGTGATGCGATCAGCAGAATTTCCACAGATGTGGATCAGTTTTCCGACGGTCTTTTAATGGGATTTACCCAGCTGTTTTCCGGTGTGATGACGATTCTCGGAACACTGGGATTTATGATATCCATCGATGGAAGAATCACGCTGATCGTGGTATTGATCACGCCGTTATCTTTTTTCGTGGCAAATTTTATCGCAAAACGTACATTTACCATGTTCCGTCTGCAGTCTGAGACGAGAGCAGAGATGACTTCTCTGGTAGAAGAAATGGTGGGAAACCAGAAAGTGGTTAAAGCATTTGCCTATGAAAAAGAGGCGGAGGAACAGTTTGATGATATTAACCAGAGACTGCAGTCCTGCAGCCTGAAAGCGACCTTCTTCTCTTCCATTACTAATCCTTCCACCCGCTTTGTCAACGGACTGGTGTATACGGGCGTTGGTATTTTCGGTGCATTTTCCGCGATCCAGGGAAGAATTACCGTTGGTCAGCTGAGTAGTTTTCTGAATTATGCCAATCAGTATACCAAGCCGTTTAACGAGATCTCCGGCGTGGTGACAGAACTTCAGAACGCGCTGGCATGTGCGGGAAGAATCTTTCATTTTCTGGACGAAGAACCGGTACCGGAGAATGCGGCAGATGCTAAGACGCTGAATCAGGTGGAGGGCCGCGTGAGATTTGAGGATGTAAGCTTTTCGTACACCAGTGAGGTGCCACTGATCGAACATATGAATCTGGAAGTAAAACCGGGACAGCGGGTGGCAATTGTAGGTCCGACCGGATGTGGTAAGACGACAGTAATCAATCTGCTGATGCGTTTTTATGATGTAAATAAAGGAAAGATCACACTGGATGGAGTACCGATTCAGGATCTGACCTGGGAAAGTCTCCGTTCCAGTTACGGAATGGTGCTTCAGGAAACCTGGCTGAAAACGGGTACGATCCGGGATAATATCTCTTACGGAAAACCGGATGCCACAAGGGAGGAAGTGATCGAAGCAGCAAAACAGGCTCATGCCCACAGTTTTATCAAACGTCTTCCGAAAGGATATGACACGGTGATGGGTGAGGACGGCGGAAGCCTGTCCCAGGGACAGAAACAGCTGCTTTGTATCGCCAGACTGATGTTACTAAAACCGCCGGTACTGATTCTGGACGAGGCGACATCTTCCATCGATACGATGACAGAGATCCGTATCCAGAAAGCATTCCAGAAACTGATGGAGGGACGGACGAGTTTTGTGGTGGCACACCGGCTGTCTACCATTAAGGAATCGGATGTGATTCTGGTTATGAAGGACGGACATATTCTGGAGACCGGCAAGCATGAGGAACTGCTGGAGAAGAAAGGGTTCTATGCACAGCTGTATCAGAGCCAGTTTTGTAATGTGTAAGTGAGATTGCAAAAAAGGACGCGCCAGATCCCGGATGGAACATTCAGGCAAATAAGATGCAAAAATAGTTAATAGAATTGTTTCTCTATTGATATATGCATCTACTTCTTTTCTAGTAAATCCAAGTACTTTAATCGTAGCAATTTCACGTTTTCTTTCGGAAATATTAACATTGCTAAGGTTATACA
>ENA-OPYX01001902-OPYX01001902.1-human-gut-metagenome-genome-assembly--contig:-NODE-1902-length-10210-cov-3.649807_pt1 | contig 10210 bp, 9 predicted proteins | sample MGYA00242639_ERZ504486 | MGnify/ENA primary metagenome ERZ504486 (study PRJEB26092, sample SAMD00036296) | human gut metagenome | host: Homo sapiens | study: EMG produced TPA metagenomics assembly of... | reverse complement strand
CGCACTGCCGGAACTGCAACAGGCCGGCTGAATGTAATAATGAGGGAGAAATCACCCATGAAAGGGAATCAAGAACCTATGCTGTACACTACCACGCCGCTGTGGCATCCTTAAACCATGTGCCCGGCTTTGACCCGCTGAAATTCTGCGCCGCACAACTTCCCGCAAAACCGGGGGAGGACGTGATGCGTCTCGATTTGCAGTACAAAAAAGCTGGTGGGTTCGGCTGGCTTGGCCCCACGGGGCGGCTGAAGCTCAACGCCCTGCGCATAACCGAGAAAAATAGCGAATTTTTTGAAGCCAAGGTCTACCGTGACCGCGAGGATGCCCGAACCGACTGAGCAGCTACGTTGCCAACTGCACGCTGGACGCAACGCCCGGTGGGCTGTATGTGGAAGCTGCGCAGGAGGAAGCGCTGGACACGGCGCTCTCCAATGCGGGCTTCGGCATCCAGTTTACCGATGTGGGCAGCGAATCCGAGGAATACGGCAGTGAGGTGCCGGTGGGAGCAAAAGCAGAGATTGCCAAGCCTGTGCAGACGAAAGTGGAAGTCGCAGAGCCTGTGCAGAAGCAGCCGGAGTCCGTGAAAGCTACCCCGCAGGAGTCTGCCAAGACTGACCCGCTGGATGCCATCATGGCGGACGATATGCCTGTTCCCGAACAGGTCACGGCAGAAGTCGTAGAAAAGCCTAAGACGGTTGTGCTGGAATCCGTGCAGTCTGCACAGACCCCGCCAGAACCGACGCAGAATGTCATTGTGCTGGAACAGGAACCGCCCGCCGCTGCGTATACCCAAAGCAGCCCGGTGGAGGAGATCCGCCGGCAGATGACCTACGAGCAGGCGCAGAACGTCATCGTAGACGGCGGCACCTGCAAGGGCTGGACGCTGGCACAGGTCGCTGACCGCCGCCCTGCCAGCCTGCGCTGGTATGTGAAAGGCTATCAGGGAGAAAACAACATCCTCCGCGCGGCGGCCGCCATTATATGGGACAGCTTGCAGGAGAAACAGGCGGGATAACCGGAAAGGAGGCCGTTTTGCATGACCTCATCTTCCGATACGTTTCCGTTTGGCATTGCCGATGTAGTAGAACTGCTGGGGCTTACTGTCCGTCGCCGTCTGCCGTCGAGCCTGTACTTAAACTGCCCCTTTTGTGGGGACCAGCGCGGGCGGCTCAACGTCAACACAGACAAAAACGTCTGGCGCTGCAACCGCTGCGGCGCGGCGGGCGGAATGCTGGCACTGTATGCCCGCTATAACTGCACCGGCAATGCCGATGCCTACCGCGAGATTTGTGAAGCGCTGGGGCGATACACACCCCGGCCAAGGGTGAATGACTGCATCGGGGTAAAGCCAGAGCAAAATGTCCGCGCAACCCCGCAGGAGATCCATCAGACCTACTCGCTGCTGCTCTCCATGCTACCGCTGACACCCACGCACAAAGCGCATCTGCTGTCACCGCGGCGCGGGCTGACTGAGGAGCAGATCGCAAGGTTCGGGTTCAAATCGACCCCGCCTGCGTTTCTGTGCCGCAGTTATGCCGAGCGTCTGCAGCGGCAGGGCTGCACCTTGCAGGGTGTGCCGGGCTTCTATACGGACAATGCCGGGCGGTGGACGATCAATTTCGGCAGCCGCACGGCGGGCATCCTGCTCCCGGCTGTCGGTATGGATGGTTTAATCTGTGGTATGCAGATACGGCTGGACACGCCGCTGCGCCGTAGGGATGACCCACCGGGTAAAAGCGGAGCAAAATACATCTGGCTGTCTTCTATCGGCAAGCCGCATGGTGTGACCTCCGGCAGTCCGCTGCATTTTGTGGGCGAACCGTTTGCCAAGACCGTGTATGTGACCGAAGGACTGCTTAAAGCTGATATTGCCCACTGCCTGACAGGGCGTTCGTTTGTCGCTGTGGCAGGGGTGAACAGCTTGAACGGTTTGGAATCCGCACTGCGCTGCATGGCACAGAACGGCACCAAGCTGGTCGTGGAAGCCTACGACATGGACAAGTCAGAGAATGAATATGTGGCAGACGCCGCCGAAAAGGTACAGCAGATCGCCCATACAGCCGGGCTGCAAAGCACAAGCCTTGTCTGGAATACTGCCTACAAGGGCATAGATGACTGGCAGCTTGCTTTGCGGCAGGAAGAAACAAAAGAAAAAGCGGCTTGATGCCGCGCAAAGTTATGGCAGAGAGCTAAATTGACGGCTCTCTGCCTTTTTTTAGAAAGGACGGAATGATGGGTATACTCTCTGAAATGGATATGATGAACCGCGATGCCGAGGATGATGCTTTTGAGGTGTCCTCGGACAGTGAAACTGTAGATTCTTTCAGCGAAGAATTTGAGCCGGTTGAACCCCCAAAGCCAGACCCGCAAGCGGAGGACGCGGAAGAAGCCCGCAAAAAGGCTGAATTTGATGCTGCCGAAGCCAAGCGCAAAGCCGAATGGGAAGCAAAACAGGCACAGAAGAAACTGCGGGAGCAGCAGGAGCTGGACCGTCTTGCCGCTATGTCGGATGATGACGTGATGCAGGCATCCATGAACCGCGTTTCGCAGGATACCGAGCGCCTGACCCGCCGCAACATGAAGCTATGCGTCATGGAGGACGTGCAGACCGAGTGTCTGGCTGACCCCGCTTTTGCCCGCCTTGTGATGAACCCCAAGAAAAAGATGCTGAATTGCTTCCACTACATCAACCGCAAGGCGCGGGAGTATCTGGAACAGGAAATGAAGGACAATGACGAAAAGCCTATGGGCGGCGGTTTCGGCGGCGATGTGCCGGACGAACTCTGCTACCAGTGGGCGCGGGAATATTTCCGCGATGCCGAAGCCAAGGAGGATGCCGAACCGGAAGAAAAGTTTGTCCCCAAAACTTACAACGGGAAAATGCCCAAGGCAGGCAAAGTCAAAAAAGATAAGCCCAAGAAAGCAGCGCCCAAACCAGCCCCGAAACCCGCGAACGAAGAACAGCTCACCTTTGGTGACTTCGGCACAGAGGAGGCAGCAGGATGAAACTGGACAAACGAGCCTGCCGCCATGCAGCCAATGTTCCGCTGCACATCAGCCTAAATGCCGGTGTGTTGTACACGGAACGGGTGAAATACCTTGTCACCGCTGCCGTCAAACTGCTTGGCGGGCATAGGGTGCTGACAGTTTACTTCTATGACTGTGAACGCCTGAAAACAAATGACCGTATGCCGAAGTGGGTCGTGTTTCAGGGCAAGGATACCTTTGCCACGCTGGAGCGTGATGCCGAGGGGAACGTCAAGTGGCGGGATGCCATGCTGATGAGCCTTGCCGATGAAAGTTTCTATAATTTTAGAGAATCCTGCGTTTTCTATAAAGGGACGGATGGCGCTGCAATCGCGGACTTTATCCATCGCAACGTAAGTGGCATCGCCGTGTTGAAGGAGTTACAGAACTATCAGTATAGCATCCGTAATAAGCAGGCAAAAGCTCGCCGCTGCAAACGTGATGCGGACATAGTCGAGAAAATGAAAAAGGTCCCGGCTGCACCCTCAAACTTGGCACACTGGATTGACCAAAATGTCATGCCGCACTATCTGTTTTATTCGTATGACAGGAACCAGCCAGCAACGCAGGTTTTTTGTACCTATTGCGAGAAGTTTTCTGTGATAAAAAAGCCGAAAACCGGAAAAATCTTTGTCTGCCCGCAATGCAAACAAAAGGCAATCGCCAAAGCGCAGGGGAGAAGAGCCGCCTACCATGAGGACAGGGAAACCTGCCAGGTTATTCAAAAAATCAGCGATGAAGAATTGCTGATACGGATCTTCAAGGTACGCTGGGCATATAAGGAAAAAAAGAATACGCCTGCGAAAGAAATTTATGAGAACGCAAGGTTATTTATCCGCGTCGTTGGGAAAGAAGGCACCGACACAGAAGCGTTCTATTATGACAGCGGTTATGATAGCGCAACACACTGGCGGAGAGGAAACCGTCCGAGGTTTTCTCCCTATACAAGCAGTTATGAAGCCGATGATACCGGGGCGGTTTACCTGCCATCACTGAAAAGAGCCTTGCAGGGAACACCGTGGCAGTATTGTGCACTCCGGCAGTTCTATGAACCTACGAAGGAGGCAATGCAGGTCAGTACCTATCTGCGCGTATATCGGCGCTATCCAAAACTCATTGAGCATCTTGTCAAAGTCGGATTCGAGCACATCGTCGCAGACATTGTGTATCGGCACGGTATGGGATCAGAAATTGATGACACGCAAAAACGCACACACCGCATTTTACGGGTCAACAAAGAAGATTTGACCATGCTGCGTGAGTTAAATGCTGGCATCGATACATTGAGAGCATACCAGCAATACACGAAGCTTAATTTGCGCAGTCGGCAGGAACTTTTACAGTGGCAGCTCAAAAATCATGTGCATACGGTTCCAACGCAGTGGTTTGCCTATATGACGGCAAGAAAATTCATGCGCTATATGGACAGCCAGCTGCCAGACTATATGCAGCTGAAGCGGGCTTTCCTCTATCGTTCCCCGATGGAAGAAGCAATCTCGACTTACAGCGACTATCTGCAAATGTGTCAAGAACAGAATTATGATATGAAAAGCAGTCAGGTTTTGTTTCCCAAACACTGCAATGAGGCCCATGACGAGTTGAGCCGATACATTAAGAAGTGTAGGGACGAGCAAACAAAGCGTGCATTTCGTGAAGTATATGAGCATTTGGCAGAAAAGGCTAACCTCACTTCAAAGAAACTGCAAATTGTCTGCCCCAAGCAAACCGATGACCTCATCGCAGAAGGACAGGCTTTGCACCACTGTGTCGGCACCTATATTGAGCGAGTGGCAGCGAAAAAATGTCTGATCGTGTTTGTCCGCCGCGTGGAAGAACCAAAAAAGCCGTATGTGACCGTGGAGGTGCGCAATGGTAAAATCGAGCAAATCCATGGCGACCACAACAGCGACCCTACGGAAGAAGTAAAAAAGTTTGTTGACCTGTGGAGCCGCAAGGTGCTGCCAATGGCTTTGCAGGCCGCGTAAGAAAGGAAGTGCTTGTCTTATGAAGCAACTTGGAAATCTCGCCATCGTCTGCGCCCGGCGCAAGGATGTGACCCTGCGCATAGAGCAGGGGAGAGTAATGGTCTTACTGGACGGCCCCTACGCGCCGACAGCGTTTTCTGCCGACTGGGATGACGATGAAACCATCCTGTCGGTGATCCACGAGTTGAATTTCGGCCGATGCGCCCCCAAAAGCCAATGAAAACTGAGGAATGGCAGGAAAAAGCCGCTTTCATCGGAAAACTACGGGAACTGACAGACCGCCTGAACCGCTGCCGTGCGGCGTATGAAGCCCATACGCCGCTGGTAAGTGATGAGGTCTACGACATTCTGTTCAGCGATTTGCAGACGCTGGAAAGTTGGCTGGGGTTGAGAATGAAGAACTCCCCCACCAAGAAAGATAACCACCTGATATGAGAAAGCCTCCAATCTATGCGGTATTGTGCATAGGTTGGAGGCTTTTGTTTGGGAAAAAGAGTATTGCTTTTTCATTTAGGTACTTGCTTTTCTATAGAGTTGATGCTACAATAATGCTGAAATGAAATTCAATGAATTGCAATTCAACGATTTTGGAGGCACGATATGTTTATTGGCCGTGAGAAAGAACTGGCGCTTTTACAGCAAGACTATATTGGAAAAGCAGCAATGGTCTATGGCAAACGTCGAGTTGGCAAGACCACCCTGATTCAGAAAGCACTCAAATCGAGCAGCTATCGGACGGTTTACTTTGAGTGCCTGAAAGGTACAATGCAAGACAACATCAGCGGGTTTGTGCAGGAATTGGTCCGGGCAAAAATCCTACCTGTGCCATTGAATTTTGGTACCTTGCAGGATGTGTTCGCATATCTGAATGCTCTGCCGGAGAAAATCGTTGTCGTCATTGATGAATACCCCTATCTCAAAGCTATGAACGACTCCGCAACTGTCGATTCCATCTTCCAAAACATCATTGATAATCGGCTGGTCAATATTGAACTCATTCTCTCCGGCTCCCACATCGGCATGATGAAAGATGCGTTGCAGGAAAAGAATGCCCTGTATGGCCGTTTTGCTGTAACGATCAAGCTCAACGAGCTGAACTATTTGGAAGCTGCAAAATTCTATCCTGACAAAACTCCCTATGATAAGGCGGCGCACTATGCCGTTTTTGGTGGCTCGCCTTTTGTCAATCAAGCGCTGCAACCTACGGCTACAATTCGGGAAAACATTATCAGCACGATCCTCAACCCTATGAGTGCTGTCTATCTCTATGCCAGCCAACTGCTGCTCTCGGATTACTCTGTCAAAATCAATGCCGAGCGTATCTTCTCGGTCATTGGAAACGGGAAGAAGCGGTACACAGAAATTGAAGATAAGCTGGATGTAAAAAAGACCGGCAACCTCTCCAAACAAATAAAATCGCTGATCGACCTTGAAATCATCGCGCGCAATAGCCCTATCAACAAGATTGGAGATAATAAGAAGTCCACTTTTGAAATCAACGACAATCTATTGCGGTTTTACTTTACTTTTATCTACAAGAATGCCAGTGCCTTGCAGGTTTTGGGGGCCGAAGCATTCTATGATGAGTATATAGCGCCAGCCCTGACGGATTTTATCTCCCGCCGATTTGAGGGTATCTGCCGCGACTATTTCAGCCATCAGGTTCGTTCCGGTAAAATGAAGGGGGTACGCAATATTGGCAGCTATTACTATGACGACCCCGCCCATCGCAAGAATGGTGAGTTTGATGTCGCCCTGGAATTTGCCGATGGATATGAGATTTACGAAGCAAAATATTATGCCCAGCCGATGACCCTTGATGAAATTCATCGTGAGGTCCAACAGGTAGAGGCCATCAAAGAACTCACAGTCAAGCAGATTGGGTTCATAGCTATCAATGGATTTGCGGAGAGGGAAGAACCTTATCTTTATCTGGACGGAAATGATATTTTTGCAAACGAATAAGTACCATATAGTAAATATAGCGCAGAACAATCAATCGAAGGAAACCTGACAGCAAAAACTATAACAAACACATTGGAGAGGCAACCGTTTATGAAAAGCAGAAGAAAACATAGCTTCCAGTTTATGACTATATTATATTTTGTGATAGTATTTTGTATGTGCGTATCACGTTTTAACGTGATTATGACAATTATGGGTGGTCAACTAACGCGGGTGGAAGAAATTAATCTACTGCCGTTCCATAGTGTTAGAGAAAACTTGCAATATGGTCGCAATCCTATTTCATGGGACATGCTTTATAACATGGTAATGTTTGTACCGTTTGGAATAATTTACTGTTATTACCAAAAGCATTTTCGCGTATATAAGGCAGTCGGAATGTCATGCTTGACAACATTCTTTATAGAAAGCGCGCAGTTCATTCTAAAAACCGGTGTCGTAGACATAGATGATTTTATTGTAAACACATTGGGAAGTTTGATGGGAATTATGGTGTATGTTATTCTGCAACATATATCCTTCAAAAATCAAAAGTTTGAAATTCACGAATTGATTGATATAAGTGCGACAATGCTTCCGCCGATGTTTGTTGCCTTCGTTGCGGAAATGTTTCTGGGAGTTGGCTCACTAAAACTGTTGCCAGTTCACGGTGCAGTGTTACTGTGCTATGGAATTTTTTGTCTACGCATTTTTAATAAGGGATTTTACCCGCAAAGCAAAATGTTTATTATCTGGTATGTTATGTAGGAATCTTTTGTTTAAGTCGGGTGTTACTGTAGAAACAATAGAAAAATAGAATTTTGACCAAATCATTGAACCGCAAACCAGAAAAAATAAAGTACATATGCTGTTTTTTTAAGGGGGCTCGAAATATCCTCAGCAGCAAATTGACGTTTTCCGCAAAACTATGGTATCATACTCTTGTAAGTGATTTATGTGTCCTGCAAAGCAATTTGCGCTGACGCACGTTGTATTTTTGTACTTTGTGCCTGCAATGCCGCTGACCGTCTGGTCTGCGCATTGCGGGCATTTTTTATCCACGGGGGGCACCCCGCATAAAGCGAGAATGACTTTTGTGCTGCTATTGGCAGCGAAGAAAAGTTGTTCTCGCTTTTTTATTTTGGTTTAGCGCCGCCCGGCGTTAAAAATAAAAATTCAAGAAAGGCGAGATCACAATGATGGACGAACTCAAACAGCAATTTTACGAGGTCATGCACAAGTATCAAAAGCCGTTTTCGGAAGAAGGCGTCACAGCAAACCTTACGCAATGGTACGAACAGAAGCAGGGGCTTTTACAGCTTCTGCGTAGGCATCCGCTATGGAATGAAAAAGAACTGGCAATCGTGTTCCGCGTGGAGGAGCGGCGAGAGATCGACCGTGCTACGGTAGATGAAACGCGCGCCGCCATACTGGAACTGGGCCGCAGGGCCTGCACAGATGATACGGTGTACGAAAACTTTGAAACAGCCCTGCGCGCATCAACCGCAGACTATGCCCGGATACCAAACGAATACCGCTTGGACACGATTCGGCAATACGGCGACATCAAGTGCGCACCAGGGCAAAAGGCGAGCCGCATTATCAATCGGCTCTGCCTGAAATTTCATCTCGACCAAATCGAAGAGGAAGCGGAAGCGGGCGAGCCGGACAACCGTTATATGCGTACAGTAAAGCCATACAACGCGCTGTTTGCACGGCTGGCCGATGCTCTGAACCCGGCGCATATCGAGAAAACCGCAGTGCTGTCAATCCACCCCTGCGATTTCCTCGAAATGTCCAACCGTGACAACACTTGGAGTTCCTGCCATTGCTTAGAAGGCGGCGGTTACCGCGGCGGCTGCCAGTCCTATATGGGTGATGCTGTCAGCATGATTTTCTTCACGGTCAGTGACGAGTACACGCAGGACTTCCATACAGCCCCGCGCATCACGCGAGAAATTTTCTGCTATAAGGATAATGTTCTGCTGCAATCCCGATTGTATCCTACAGATTTGGAGGACCAAAAGACATTGTATCGCAGCATCGTCCAGCAGGCAATCGCAACATGCCTTGACAAGCCGAACCTGTGGTCACTTAAGCGTGGAAAAGATACCGAACCTTACTGCGAGTCTGCGGCGGACAGCAACCACTATCCCGACTATAAGTATGGATACGCGGTTGCATCTTTGCTGAAAGGCGAAAACGACTATGGCCAAATGACGATAGGCTCCGTAGCCCGCTGCGTCTGCTGCGGTGGAGAACAGAAGAACCATCGTTCCATACGCTGTGCAGAGTGCGGCAATATGTATGTCTGCAAGGGCTGCGGCAAAACGGTGCATGGATATGGGCGCTATATTGATGAGCACTTTTATTGCAATGAGTGCAGCTATGAATGTGCGGTTTGCAAAGAAAAGTTTATCGGTATGCCGCGCATCGGAATTGCTCGTTCCGGTGAGCAGCGTGGGATATGCCCTGCCTGCTATGAGCAGGTTGTTGGCGTATGCAGAAACTGTACGATTCATGGAGACTGCCTTTCCATCGGTGCCAATCGCTTCTGCCCGAACCAGATGAGCGGCCTTGCCGCATAAAGGAGGAATCCATGCAAGAATTGACGTTTGAAACCATTCTACGTCTGCCGCAGATGGAATTGAAAAAGAGGTTAAAAGCCGAGCTGAAAAGCAGGGGTTACCCCGTTACCGATAAGCCCGGCTACCTGTATGCCGAGGGAACGATTCCTGTCTTGCTGGTAGCCCACATGGACACGGTTCACCGTCAGCCTGTCGAGCAGATATGCTATTCGGCAGACAGGGCAGTAGCTATGTCACCGCAGGGAATCGGCGGCGATGACCGCTGTGGTGTCTGGATGATTTTGCAGATCCTGCGCACGGCGAACTGTCATGTGCTGTTCTGTGAGGATGAGGAAGTCGGCTGTGTAGGTGCAAAGAAATTCACAAGAGGTCCTTTGCGGCCACAGGTAAACTACATTGTAGAGCTTGACCGCCGGGGCAGTAATGATGCTGTGTTTTACCGCTGCGATAACCCGGAGTTTGAGGACTTCGTTACCTCGTTCGGATTTGAAACAGCAGGTGGTTCGTGTAGTGACATATCTTATATCGCACCGTATCTGGAAACAGCTGCGGTCAATATCAGCTGTGGCTATTATTGCGAGCACCAACGGCATGAGTGCATCCACTTAGCGGAGATGGAGCTTAATGCCGACCGCGTGGCGCAGATGGTCACGCAGCAGACGG
>ENA-OPYX01001901-OPYX01001901.1-human-gut-metagenome-genome-assembly--contig:-NODE-1901-length-10212-cov-2.408528_pt1 | contig 10212 bp, 12 predicted proteins | sample MGYA00242639_ERZ504486 | MGnify/ENA primary metagenome ERZ504486 (study PRJEB26092, sample SAMD00036296) | human gut metagenome | host: Homo sapiens | study: EMG produced TPA metagenomics assembly of... | reverse complement strand
GGGACGATACTGTGTAAGGACACCTACAGTATCAATTCCTGAGTTAATACAGTTGCTTAATGGAAAGTCTATTATTCTGTACTTACCACCAAATGCTACTGCTGGTTTCGCAACCTTAGCCGTCAGAACACCGAGTCTGCTACCCTGTCCACCAGCTAACAGCATTGCTATCATTTCTTTTTTAATCATGCTACCACCTCTGATGTTTATTTTACTATCTTAAGTTGTATAAATTATATCATATATTTTCCATTAAGTAAAAATAATTTTGCATTTTTTTGATAATTTTTCGTACAATTTCTTAATCAGTATTTTTTATGTACTTAACAACAAAACAATTTGAAAAAAAAAGCTTTTAGGCATATAATCTTATCTTGAATTAGTTTTAAAGTAAAGGAAAATTCCTTATGTTTACAATTGATTTTAATACTCCAATACATGTACATTTTATCGGAATCGGCGGAATAAGCATGAGCTGGTCTTGCAAAGATTCTCTTGATCGTCATTTTTATCCGTATCCGGTTTCTTGATGCACATATATCAGATTTAACAACTGAATTACAGCAGGACGGATGTATAATCTCTTATCCACAGTCTGCTGACAATATCACAGGTGACATTGACCTTGTTGTATACACAGCCGCAATCCACCCTGATAATCCTGAACTTAAAGCTGCTGTTGATGCTGGTATCCCAACACTGACAAGAGCTGAGCTTCTCGGACAGATTATGAAGAATTACCATACCGCAGTAAATGTAGCTGGTACTCACGGTAAGACTACTACAACTTCTATGATTACTGAATTCTTCTTGCTGCTGATGCTGACCCTACAATCTCAGTAGGAGGCATACTTAACAGCATAGGCGGTAATATAAGAGTTGGACGTTCTGACCTTTTCGTTACAGAAGCCTGCGAATACACTAACAGCTTCTTATCATTTAACCCTACTATCAATATTATACTTAATGTCAAAGCTGACCACCTTGATTTTTTCAAAGACCTTGATGATATACGTCATTCATTCAAGCTTTTTACTGAAAAGCTTCCATCTGACGGAACACTTATCATCAACTCAGACATAGACAATTATGAATATTTTTATAAGGATACTGACTGTGAAGTCATAACATTTGGTTCTGACCCTGAAAAGAGTATGTATAGTGCAACAAATATCACTTACGACAAATATGGCTGCTGTTCATATACTCTTCTTATTAATAAAGAAGATAGTGGAACAATTGAATTATCAGTTCCTGGTCTTCACAATGTATACAATTCACTTTCAGCTGTAGCTGCAGCCTTTAAGCTTGGCATAAGCATAGACAATATCAAGGCCGGTCTTAAGCATTTCACAGGTACTAACCGAAGATTTGAAAAGAAAGGCGAATTCAACGGTGTCACCGTAATTGATGATTATGCACACCACCCTGATGAGATAACAGCTACCCTTAATTCAGCTAAGAATTATCCACATAATAAAATATGGTGCGTATTCCAGCCACATACTTATTCAAGAACCAAAGCTTTGATGCCAGAATTTGCTAAAGCATTAAGCCTTGCTGATAATATTGTGCTCGCCAAAATATATCCTGCAAGAGAAACAGATAATCTTGGCATAAGTTCTGCTGACCTTATGGAACTTATTAAAGCAGAAGGCAAAGATTGCTACTATTACGAATCTTTTGAGGACATCGAAAAATTTTTATTAAATAATTGTATCAACGGCGACCTGTTGATAACTATGGGGGCCGGAGATGTATATAAAATTGGCGAAGAACTTCTAAAATAGCCATTTTTTACACATTTTTATATTTTGTCAACAAAGTTATCCACATTATCCACATTTTTATCCCGTTATCCACGGTTTAAGAATGTGGATTTTTTTGTGAAAAATCACATTGTTAAAAATACAGCAATTTACTGACTTTTCTTAATTCTATCCACGAGTTATCCACATTATCCACATTATCCACATTGATAACCACCTGCTTTTAGCTTGCTTTTCATTTATTATCCACTATGCTATAATGAACACAAATAAGCGGGAACAAGGAGGGTAAGTCTGCCTTTACAGACTTATTAACATAGATATATGAGTAGTTTAATTTTATCAACAGAATCAAGTGAAGGATACACATCCGTTTCTAATATTTTTATCAGCGAGTATGTTCCTGGTGCTAATGGTGAATTTGTAAAAGTTTACCTTTATCTTCTGCACCTTATGTCCTTACGAAGCAATAACATAAGCATTTCCCTGCTTGCTGATACATTTAACCAGACAGAAGCTGATATTATGAGAGCTCTGCGTTACTGGGACAGCCTTGATGTTATATCACTTTCCTTTAATGGTCCCGGCAACGGCCTGTCCAACATTGTACTTCGTGATATTAAGCACACTGGGCAAGCTGCTAATGCTATGGCTGACCCAATAGCTGCTGAAAGTGCTTCAGTTAATAGTACTTCTTCATACCAGACTGAAACTGTGAGAGCTGCCAAGCCTGATATTAAACAGACCGAGGTTATATACACAGCAGAGCCTTCAAAAGTATCCTATTCAAAGGAACAGCTTAACGGTTTTCTTGCTAATGACAACTTTTCAATGCTTCTGTTCGTTATTGAGCAGTATATGGGACGTCCACTTTCCACTAAGGAAACCAATTCCATTGTATATTTCTACGATGGATTGAAGCTTTCAACTGACCTTATTGAATATCTTTTTGAATATTGTGTAGAACACAACAAAAAAAGCATTAACTACATTGAAAAAGTCGCTCTTTCGTGGGCTTCCAAGAATATACATACAATCGCTGAGGCTAAAGAGGAGACTTCTAACCACACAGATTATGTATACCAGATTATGAAAGCATTTGGCCTATCTAACAGAGAACCTGCACAGCACGAAAAGGCTATGATTGCCAAATGGGCTGACACTTACTGCTTTGATACCGATATGATAATTGAGGCCTGCAACAGGACAATCAAAGCTATACACCAGCCAAGCTTTGAATATGCCGACACCATACTTGCTAACTGGAAGAATTCCAATGTAAGCTCATTAGAAGATGTTAAAAAAGCTGATGCCGCATATGCCGCTGGCAACAATATAAAGCCTAAACAGACAACTTCTTCAAAGCCGGCTAACAACCGTTTTAACAATTTCCAGCAAAGAGACAAGAAGTCTGATGACTGGTACAATTCACTACTTAGCAACAATAACTAGAAAGGTTTAAACTATGCCGCTTACCAATACCCAATATGCCTCAGTTATGCGTGTATATGACGATATACGCTCACATAATCAGGCATTACAGACTGAACGCTATAACGAAGTCGTTAATAAATGTCCTGAATATAGTTTAATTGAGAATGAGATAATCACGCTTTCTATGAAAGAAGCTTCAAGGCGTATTGTTTCTGATTCATCAGACACGGATTTAGATGAATATAACTTAAAGCTCAAAAAGCTGATTGCCAGAAAAGCTGAATTACTCGCCTCAATCGGCAAACCAAAAGATTATCTTGATGATATCTATACATGTCCGGTATGCCACGATACCGGTTATGTTAATGGTTCACGTTGTTCTTGTTTTAAGAAAAAGGCTATTGACCTTATATATGAAGACTCTAACCTTAAGAACATAACTTCAAGTGAGAATTTCTCTACATTTTCATTTGAATGGTACGATAAGAAACAGGTCGATCCTGTCACAGGGCTCACACCTTACAATAATATGCACAAAGTTCTTGATGTATGCCAGTCTTTTGTACAGACCTTTGATAATAGTTTCTCTAACTTGTTATTAACAGGCGAGACCGGCGTTGGAAAGACATTTCTTGCCAACTGTATCGCTAAGGAATTATTAGACACTTACCACAGTGTGATATACCTGACTGCAACTGAGTTCTTTAAATGCTTTGAGAACAGCGATTTCAGACGTAACCTTGATAACAGTATAGATGTTAATTACTTTCTTGAATGTGACCTGTTAATAATTGATGATCTTGGTACGGAAAGCAGCAACTCTTACACTAATTCCAAACCTTTTTTATGTAATTAATGAGAGGCTTCTCCGCAATAAAAGTGTGATAATATCATCAAATTTTACAATTTCACAGATTGAGGATTTCTACTCAGAAAGAATATTCTCAAGAATAATAAGCTCATATACAATTCTAAGATTATTTGGAACTGATATACGTTACCTTAAACGAACCAAGATGCTTAAGAATTGATAATTCATATCATTAATTATATTTCAGTTGTAGAAGTCATTTTAATCATTTTAATTATGCTAAAGTGATTGACTTATAATGTAATTAAGATTATATTTAACTATGTATGTTTATTCAGTTAGTTGTAAATGCTTATATTACTTCTATAACCGAATTAATATATATGCGGTAATGCAAAGCACTCCGCATACATTCGTGGGTGATAATACCCATATCCCAATATATTTATAATCATATACAATGGAGGACAATACAATGCCACGAGACGAACGTCATACTGCAACAATTCCATACGGAACATTAGGAATAGTACCATTAAAGAGCTGTTCTAAAATGGGCGAAAAGGTTGATGATTACCTTGTACAATGGAGAGAACAAAGAGAACATGAGAATCAGTCTAATCTTGCTTTTAGCGGATACAAAAGAGACAGCTATGTTGTAAGTGCAAGCACACCTAGATTCGGTTCAGGAGAAGGTAAGGGTGTCCTTAACGATTCTATACGTGGCTACGATTTATATATTATGGTTGACGTATGCAACTACAGCATTGAATATTCACTCTGTGGTACAACTAACCATATGTCACCTGATGATCACTATGCAGACCTTAAGAGAGTAATCGCAGCTGCCGGTGGAAAGGCAAGAAGAATTAATGTTATTATGCCTTTCCTTTATGAAAGCAGACAGCACAAAAGATCAGGAAGAGAATCTCTTGACTGTGCACTTATGCTTCAGGAACTTACAGCTATGGGTGTTGAAAATATTATCACATTTGATGCGCACGACCCTAGAGTACACAATTCAATTCCTCTTAAGGGATTTGAATCAGTATCTTGTACTTATCAGTTCATCAAGTATCTTTTACTTGGTGTTTGACGACCTTCACATCGACAGCGAACATATGATGGTTATCAGCCCTGATGAGGGTGGTATGGGACGTGCTGTATACTTTGCCAATGTACTTGGTCTTGATATGGGTATGTTCTATAAGAGAAGAGATTATACTAAGATTGTCAACGGACGTAATCCAATCGTTGCACACGAATTCCTTGGTACTAATGTAGAAGGCAAGGACGTTATTATAATTGACGATATGATTTCATCTGGTGAAAGTATGATTGATGTTGCTTCTGAGTTAAAGAAGAGAGGTGCAAGCAGAGTATTCTGTGCTACTACATTCGGTCTTTTCACTAATGGTTTCGATAAGTTTGATGAAGCTTACGAAAAAGGTATCATTGATAAGATTCTTACTACTAATCTTGTATACCAGCCAGATGAACTTCTTTCTAAGCCTTGGTATATCAATGTAGATATGAGCAAATACATTGCTTTATTAGTTGATACGTTAAACCACGATTCTTCTATCAGCAACTTATTAAGCCCTGTTGAAAGAATCCAGCAGCGTGTTAAGGAATACAACGAAACACATTACGGCAAGTAATATTAATGTATGCAGGCTTTGGGCGCTGCCCGGCAAAAAGGGATAGGAAAATGTTGATTCACATTTTCCTATCCCTTTAATTTATGGCTTGTTCGATTTCTCATCTACCCGCATCAACGGACGACTTTGTGCCGCTGTCGGCACAAAGTGTTATGTGAACAAGCTTTGATTTATGGCTTGTTCACATTTACCACTCCCCGCGTGCTGTTGCATCGGGATCGGTTCTTGTCGTGGCATCAATATCGCCATACTGCATCGGTGTCGTTGTCTTTGGCTGTGTTGGTGCTGTCGTCCAGCGCTGATACGGTGTTGTTGTTGGCACCTGTGCTGTCGTTGCCGGAACCTGCTGCGGTGTTACCTGTTCAATACCGGTCGTTTCCATTTCCGGCACAATTGCTGTAGTTTCCTGCGGTAAGGATTGCGTTTCCTCCTGTACTGCCGCTGTCGTCTCCGGTTGTGTTGTCTGCTGTGTAACCGTACTGAAATCTGTTACAGGCAGATTGGTATGCACCGCCGTCATAAAATCTTTAAAGATTGCATTGACACGGCTGTTGACACCGGACATTTCTTTTGGATAATCGTATCCTGCCCATACCGTTGTGGTGTAATACTTGCTGTATCCGCAGAACCATACATCTTTGCTGGAGTTGGTCGTTCCGGTCTTACCGGCTGCGATCTGACCACTTGTTTAATTTGAGAGAACGTCCGGTACCATACGGCTCATTCAAAACACCTTCAATACATCTGTCATCATCCAAGCCGCATCTTCAGTATATACCTGTGTCGTATCATTTAGAGCTCTTATATACCGTTCCGTCTGATACATGTTCTATTTTTTGAATACAGGCTTTTTCACTATAGCTTCCGTTGTTGGCAAGTGTTGAAAAGCCCTTTGCCATATCGACTACGCGGACACCTTCGGTAAATCCGCCGAGCGATAACGATAAATTGTCATTATCCACATAACTCAAATTATGAAAATGCATTTTATCTAAGAAAGACATACCATATTTCGGTGTGATCTTTTCTAATACCTGCCATGCAATCGTATTGATCGAACGCTGTACCGCCTCACGCAAATGCAGGCTGCCACGATAACCGCCACCGGAATTCTTCGGTCCGTTTTCAATCGGCTGGTCATTTACAACAGTAGATGGTGAATAGGCTCCTGTTTCAAAGGCAGGCGTATAATCGATCAATGGTTTGATCGAACTACCGGACTGTCGTGCTGATAAATAAGCACGGTTATAGGAATCCTTCGTGCCACGGCCACCGACGATCGCCACAACATAATTGGTGGAGTTATCTACACAGACCGCTGCTCCCTGCAGTGCATACTTTGTCTTGTCCGAGTTTTTCTCTTTGCTGTAGGCAAGTCCCTTATCAACAGCTTTTTGCAGCTTTTTCTGCTTTTTCATATCAATTGCCGTATACAGTTTGTATCCACCCTCACGGATGTCGTTGGTCTTCTGGCTGTACAGATTGCTGTATTTCTCGTTGTAACTCTCGTAGTCCTCTTTGTTCTTAAACGTATACTGGAATTTGAAATCTTCCTTTTCCATCAGAGCCAGCGCAGCACAGTGGATTGCATAACTTACCACATAACTTTCATTCGTACCGTCTTTGGTCAACTGCTGGATCTTGATCTTCTTTTTGACAGAACTATCATACTGCTTCTGTGTAATCACCTGTTCATCGTACATCTTTTTAAGTACTTCGTTCCGTTTCTTTAATGCCGCTTCCGGTTTATTCACCGGGTCATAGGCAGATGGATTATTGGACAGACCGATCAGAATTGCTGCCTCATACGGCTCGAGATCTGCTGCTGATTTTCCAAAATAATATTCACTCGCTGCCCCTACACCATAACAGCGGTTCCCGTAATAATTACTATTACAGTAAAATTCCATGATCTTGTCTTTGGTGAACTTTTGTTCCACCGTTGGTGCCAGCATAATTTCGATCATTTTACGTGTATAACTCTTTTCCTGTGTCAATAAATTGTTTTTGATCACCTGCTGTGTGATCGTACTACCGCCCTGCTTGATGTCTCCGCCATTTTTGACTAACGCAACGCCGGCACGCATCGTTGCAAGCAGATCCACACCGCCGTGTGTCTTAAAACGCTTATCTTCCACAGCGATATAACCATTATACAAATATGGAGAAATACTTTTGATCTCCGCATATTTATATCTTCCTGCGTTTACAGAACCGACCAGTTTACCATCTTTGTCGTAAACAACGGTATCTTCTTTCATCACGAAGTCATCTTCGCTCATATTGACTAACTTGTCGAATACCGTCTCTCTGGCTTCGGTAAACATCGGCAAAAACTTCACATACAGGCATAATCCCACAATACCCGCAATTACCAATACCGTCGCAAAAATGCCGATGATCGTCCCCGCTATATTGGAAACAACTCCTAAATAACTTCCTAAAGTCTTTCCGATTATGTCCAACACATCGCCGGCTCCACCGATATATTTCTTTAGTTGCTTCATAAATTTCCTTGCCTTTCCAAGTATATTCTTTACTCTGCTGTCTCAGTCTGCAGTATCGTCTTTCCATTCAGATCACAAGACAGTCCATCCTATGCTATCCGAATTTTAGGACAGAGCATGACAAGAAACATTATACTTGCTTTTATGCAATAATTCAAGTTGACACGCTCACTATCGTCATATAAAATAGAACAGAACGCAAACATATGTTTCTATTGAAAGGAATGTAAAAATTATTATGACAACGATGCACCATTTTGGATTTATTGGTTTCGGATTAATTGGCGGCTCCGTAGCACATGCACTGCGCGAACAGTATCCGGACAGTGAACTTATGGCATACAATTACTATATTACCAAACCACACCCGCGCCTCGAATTGGCTGCAATGGATGGGATTTTAGACAAGATCACAACAGATCTCGCTGATTTTGCTGACTGTGACTGTATTTTTCTATGCGCACCTGTCATCAAAAATATCGCCTATTTGGATAAGTTGCTTCCCTATCTTTCCAAAGACTGCCTGCTGACAGACGTTGGCAGTGTCAAAAGCGATATTCTTGCTGCAGTCAGAGAACATGGTCTCTGTGAGCAGTTTGTAGGCGGGCACCCAATGACCGGCTCTGAAAAGACCGGTTATGAACATTCTGAATCTGCATTTTTCCGTGATAAATACTATATTTTAACACCGTTTGCAGAGAGCAGACCGGAATATGTTGCATGGATGAAACAATTCATTCACGACATCGGATCACACTGTATTTTGCTCGACCCCGGATTACCACGATGCCGTAGTAGCCGGTATCAGCCACGGTCCACATGTAATATCTGCGGCACTGGTCAATGCGGTTGCTGCCCTTGATGAAGACGGTACCTACGGCACACTGGCGGCAGGAGGATTTCACACAACGACGCGAATCTCTTCCTCTTCCCCGGAAATGTGGGAACAGATCTGCATGACCAACCGAAAAATATTTCATCTATCCTTGGAGATTACATTGTTTCTCTGACCCAAATCCAAAAGGAGTTGGATAACGCGGAACAGGGTTCCATCTACCATCTGTTTGAGACTTCCAGGGATTATCGCAACAGCCTTCCTGCAAAGGGAAGCGGCGCCCTGCAGCCTATCTACGAACTTTACTGCGATATGGTAGATGAGGCCGGTGGAATTGCTACCATCGCAACCATTCTTGCTATGGACAAGATCAGTATCAAGAATATCGGCATCATCCACAACCGTGAATTTGAGCAGGGTGTCCTGAAGATCGAATTCTATGAGGAAGATGCGATGAAGCGCGGAACTGCCCTTCTTAAGAAACGTAATTACATCGTATACGAACGGTAGGAAGATGATATAAGTAACTAAATAAAAATATTAAATGTACCTATTGTGCTACTTTAAATAAATTATGTGAAAACCTATAAAACCGCAAAGAATCCCTGTAGTTATTGAAAAACTAAAACTTTTAGAATATAAGATAGCACATCTTGTTGAAAGTTTCTTTCTAGCATAACAAGTTAAATGTGTTTATACATACTTATAGTAGCATATTATGAACACATCAATATCACAAATTATAAACCAATAGATTTTGCTGAATTATTAGGTGTTTCTGTAAAAACATTTCATAAGATGGGACAGAGAGGGAATCTTAAAGACAAACCATCCCCACAGACAGGCGTTATTACACATCTAAAAATCAGATAGCATTTTTGCGTCAGTTCTGTAAACCAAAAGAATGATTGTAGGCCAGTGCATTGAAGACTATGGAAGCGGACTTAATTATAACCGTGGATAAGATCATGGAGCAAAGGTCAAAACTTAGTAATCGCACATAAAGACAGATTTAATGCGTTTGGATACGACTGGTTTGAAAGATTCTGCATGCATTTTCCTGTAGATTATTGGCCTTCGTAAATATAAAAGCAGATAGAAAAGGATGAGGAGATTGCTGAAGAGCTTCAAGACAGAGATCAATCCTACAGAAGAGCAGAGATCAAAATACATAAGACAATCGGTACATGCAGAT
>ENA-OPYX01001900-OPYX01001900.1-human-gut-metagenome-genome-assembly--contig:-NODE-1900-length-10214-cov-2.175672_pt1 | contig 10214 bp, 7 predicted proteins | sample MGYA00242639_ERZ504486 | MGnify/ENA primary metagenome ERZ504486 (study PRJEB26092, sample SAMD00036296) | human gut metagenome | host: Homo sapiens | study: EMG produced TPA metagenomics assembly of... | reverse complement strand
ATTATACATTTTTCAGCTTTTTAAACAAATAATTATTCAGCCATTTGTATATTTTTCAGTAATTAAAGTCCTATCAAGTTGTAAAAAGCTATAAAATACACAATATTTGCATTATTTTCCTTTTAATACAGGTAATTTTATGCTATAATTTCATTGTATCTAAAAAAGGAAAGGAGATATTTTATGAAGAAAAGATTTTTAGCTTTAATCCTTGCGATGACTATGACAATGAGCGTTACAGCTTTTGCTCGTTTTGATAACGAAGAATTTAATTATCGCAAAACAACTAATGTAGAAGCTGAAGCCTTTGGCGAACAAATTTTGGTTACTTGGCCGGCCGTTGATAAAAGTGGTAATTTGATTAACGCCAATCCTCTCGCTTCAACTTCAACTTACGGCAATCCTACAGGTGGTTGGACAAATCCAACAAAGGGTATGATTATTCAATATCCTAACTGGAATATTGCCGGCAACACTACTAATCCAACACAGGTATCAAATGGCGAGGCAAAGGTTCTCTTTGGTCTTACTCAAGAAAAGACTACTGATTACCCTGTAGTAGTTAAAGATGCTAAAACAAATGAAGTTGTTGAGCAGGCTTATTTATCTAATGAAGTTGTAGCACAGAACTTTGCCACTCAGTACAACATCTACTATTCTAAAGACGGTTCTAATTGGACTTTAGACCACGAAACAAAAACTATTAACCATGGTAAGAAAATTTGCAGACCACAGGCAGACGGTACTTACAAAGACGATTCAAAGGTTACTTTCTTCCTTGAAGACCAGTTTGTTGACCCATTAACTGCAACTCTTGACCCTGGTACAAAATACTACATCAAGGTTGTAGCTACAAATGCTGCAAACACTAAGGAAAACTTTAAGGAATTTACAACTGACATAACAACTCCGGCAGCTGCTGAAAAGACACCTGCCTTTCCTACAGTTGAGGGTGGTGGTACTTATTCTCAGGGTGGTAGAGGTACTGACTCTAAGCCTGGTGATGTATACGTTGTAACAAGTCTTGATGACAGCGTTTCAAATCCACAACCTGGTACTCTCCGTTATGGTCTTTTAAGAAAAGACAGAAAAGACGGTAACATCTCTTACCCTAGAACTATTGTATTTGCTGTAGGTGGTACAATCAACATTGACCCAACAGCATCAAAGAATAACAGAAGATTAACTATTGCTGACAACACTACTGTTCTTGGTCAGACAGCTCCTGGCGAAGGTATTACTATTGCCGGTGCATCTACTAAGTTTAATGGCGAAAATATTATCGTTCGTTACCTTCGTGTTCGTTTAGGCGATGGCTATGACCAGGATGCTGCAACAGCAACTGGTAAGAATATTGTAATTGACCATTGTACATTTAACTGGGGTGTTGACGAAACATTTACAGCTAAGGAACTTATTAACACAAGTATTCAGTACAACATCATTGCAAACAGCCTTTCTATTGTAAATAAGAACGGCGACAACAACACAGACCCAGAACTTAACTCAGGCGAAAGTGAAGCTAAGCACGGTATGGGTTCTATATTAAATGGTTTTGATACATCATTTACTCACAACCTTTGGGCTAACCACGGTACAAGAAACCCTCGTTTTGAAGGTGCTTTCACTTACGGTGGTATTACATATCAGAACAAAGTAGATTTCCAGAACAATGTTGTATTTAACTGGGGTCACAATTCTGGTTACGGTGGTGACAGAGGTAGTGGTAACACTAACTTAATTAATAACTACTACAAGCCAGGTCCTAATACACTTGAAAAAAACTAAGACAAGAATTTTCGATTGTGACGGTAGTGGCACAAGTAGCTGGTATGTAACAGGTAACTATATGTATGGTAGTGATGAAGTTACTGCTGACAATGCTCTTGGTGTAAAGGACTTTGGTACAGCCGGTAAGAAACTTTCTTCTCCTGTTGAGCTTACTATTCCTTATAGTGCTGAAAGTGCTACAGACGCCTACAATAGTGTTATAAATGGTGTTGGTGCATCTTGTTTCAGAGATTCTGTAGATGCAAAACTTGTAAACGCTGTTAAGTCTGGCGAAAGTGCATTTATTAACACTCAGGCTGAAGAAGGTGGTTGGCAGACTCCTACTGTAGTTTCAACATTAGTTGATACAGATAAAGACGGTATGCCTGATACTTGGGAAGATGCAATGGGTCTTAACAAGAATGACGCCTCTGATGCTGGTCTTATTGTAAATGACCCTACAAAGAGCTACAACGGTTATTCTAATATTGAAGTATATGCTAACAGTCTTATTGGCGAATGGACAGAATTCTCAACAAAGCCTACTGTTACAAATACTGAAATTTCTATTGACTCTATTAACAACGGTACTGACAACGTATATGTAAAGTCTAACGATGTACAGGCTACTCTTGAAGCCGGTAAGACTTACAATGTTGAATATTCTTACACTTCTGATGCTAAGGATTACAACGGTCAGTTTGAATTATGGATTAACGACCAGAAAGTAAGCGATAACCAAAAGTCATTTTACAGTTCCTAATACTGTAGGTAATTACAAGCTTGCTATTAAGGCAACAGGTACTGGAAATACTCTTTCTCAGCCTGTAAATATTATTATTGTACCTGCAAACACTACAGGTCAGAACATTGAAGGCTTTACTTCAACAGATATTGGTCCAGTAAGAACAGCTGGTGCTGATTACTATGATGCACAGACAGGTACTCTTGTTACTACAGGTGCTGGTCGTGTTGGTATATTAAATACTACTTCAACTGAAGGACCTGACGCTTTCCACTTTAACTATGTTAAGGCTAAGGGAAACATTGACTTTACTGCAAAGGTTGATAACCTTGCTAAGATTGATTACAACCAGAACTCAGGCTTAATGATAAGAAAGAGCCTTGATACATCAAGTCCTTTCTATATGACTTCTATTTCATTCTTAAAGGGTGAAGATTACGAAGGTGCAACTGATGCTGCTGGTGGTGCTTGTAAGAGCCAAAACATTAAAGCTGTTTACAGAAATCAGGCTGGCGATTTAGTTGTTACGGCAATATGTTAAGTATTCCACAAAAGAGAGTTTCTGAAGAACCAAATCATGGTTATATGCACATTAATGTAAATAACGGTGTTGTTACTTTATCAGCATCTTACGATAATGTAAACTGGTATACACTTAACACATTTAACATTGATTGGACAGATGATTACTATGTAGGTTTTGCAACTGATGCTGCACAGGATTATATGGACCTTACTAGATTTAACGCAACTAAGTTTGCTGACATAAATCTTTCAACAGCATCTTCTGCAGTTGTTGGTGATGCCGATATGAACGGTAGTATCACAGCTGATGATGCAGCTGCTACATTACAGTACGTATTAACAGCTACCGGTCTTTCTCCACAGGGTGTAGCTAATGTTAAGGCAGTTCTTCCTAAGGAAGACGAAATTACTTCTGTTCACGCAGCATTAATTTTACAAAATGCTTTAGATAGTACATTCATATTGCCACAGGCATAATAATTAACTATTCACTAAAAAAGAGGTATTCCATTTCGGAATACCTCTTTTTTTATAGTGAATCGGAAAGATAAATCCGATGGCTTGCTTGTCAAGCCACAAATTAACAAAGTTAATTTGTTCTGAATACCTATATTTATTTAAAGTAAAATGGCAAGTCACTTCCACCATTTCCAAAAATGTCATTCTGCTGACTATACAAATAATCAATACTGTGTAAAGTATTTACTAATGCTGAAAAAGCAACAACAGCTACAATAGAAATTACAAGAGTCGCAAAAATAACTATCCAAATCTTTTTATTTTCACTTGCACCCTTAATGTTAGAAACTGCCATAGTTGTAAGTGCAACTGTAGGCAAAATAGTAAACATAAGAACATAAACACTTGCGTCTACATTGATAAATGCCACAAAAGCTGCAACTATCATAAATGCCATATTTACAGGTATTGCTACTGTAGCAAGCTGTAAACAAGCCTTAAATCTTAAATAGCAATGTGCTAATCTACTAGCAAAACTTATGGCAATTCCATAAATTAAATCTCCAAAAATACTTATACCAAAGGCAAATAAGCCTAATTCAAATTTTGACTTTGTAATGTATGTAAGCACAGTATTAGATGACATTAATGTTTCAAATACAGCAAATACAAGTACAAAAGCCACAACAGCCTTTAAAAGTATAAGTTTAATAGCCATTTTCCCGTAGTCAAGGGAAAAATAACTTTTAATAGTTTCTGACGGATTTACAAATAAATCCCTTGCAAAATGAACTGTACTCATTACAGTATCACTAAATTTAATAGTAGGTTTTTCAACATTAGTTGTACAGTTGCAAACCTCTCCGTCTTTTAATTCTCTACCACATTTAGAACAGTACATAATTAACTCTCCCTTACTATTTTACTAGCTTTTTCTTTCATTATTTTTGCTGATTTTTCTATATCTTCACTTTTGAAAATAGCAGATACTACAGCCACACCGTCAATACCATATCCTTCTAAAGACATAATATTTTCACTGTTTATGCCACCTATTCCTACAACGGGAATATCAGCATATGATGTTATTTTGTTTGAAAGCTCCTTTGTCATATGGGTTGTACCGGACTTTGTCGATGTGTCAAACATAGCACCTATACCCAAATAATCAGCACCCTGACTTACAGCAGTAACAGCTCTTTCATAAGTTCTGGCTGTTGCCCCTATAATTTTATTATTACCTAATATTTTTCTGGCATTAGCTACAGACATATCATCTCCACCAACATGTACACCGTCTGCATCTATATCCTTTGCCAATTCAACATTATCATTTATTATCATAGGCACATTATATTTGTCAGTTACCTTTTTTACATCAAGAGCAATTCTCTTAAATTCATCATAGGATGCTTCTTTTTCCCTTATTTGAACAAAGGTAACACCACCTTTTATAGCCTCCTCAACAGCCTGTGCAAGAGTTTTATTTCCAAGCCAACGGCTATCAGTTACAGCATATAATAAAAGCTGATTTCTATTTACGAGCAATATTATCATCTCCATATTAAAATTCAAATTACGGTTAGAGTATAGCATAAAAGCAAAAAATCTTCAATGTATTTGCCATTTATGAAGTTAAACTTCATTTTTAGGCAAAAAAAGTCCCTCGAAATTTCGAGGGACTAAAAATATTATATTTTTACTGTTCAACAGGCATAAGGAATGTTGAATCAAGAGCTTTCTGAAGGATATATGCTGCATCCTTAGCAGTAATACCGTCTTCCTTGTCAACATTTGCATTCTTGATACCCTGTTCTGTAATTTCTGTGCTTTCCGGAGCAAGGCAATAAGAAAGTGCAAGAGCTGCATCATCAGCTGTTACTACTTTATCACCATTTGCATCACCAACAACAGGCTTTTCAACTGGAGGAGTAACACTACCACCCTTTAATTTTGCAATAGAATTATTTACAAAATCAGTCCAGTAAGTATCAACATAGCTTTCGTCATATACACCAGCCGGATTCTTGTCGTAACCAGTAAATGTACCATTAGACATTACCATAAATTCTGTGTAACCCTTATCATCGGCAGCTGTTACCTTTGATGGAGCAACAACACCAGAAGCAAGACCAAGGCTAGAGCCCTTAATCTGTTCAGCTAATTTACAAGCAACAGCAAAACCACCAAGTTTGCTGTGGTGAGTCTTTTCGCCTGGAGCAAAAAGTCTGCTTGCAAGGTTTGATACTTCGCCACTAGCTGTAGAATCTGCCTTGTAAGCATCTTCGTACATAGCCTTTGTAACACTAAACATATCAATACATTCAATACCATTTTCCTGTGCAAGCTGTTTAACAGCTGTTACATAAGCATCATTTGATGATGTATTATCATCGTGATGAGCCTTAATTGTACCGTCTGCATTAAAGTATAATCTTGAAACAGGAGTTACAAGAACAGGAGTTGCACCCTTGTCCTTAGCTGCATCAATATACTTCTGTAAGTAATACTTGTAAGTTCCTTCAGTTGTTGGATATACACCGTTTGCATCAGGAGTACCATAGGTACATATCTGTCAGCATAAGTGTAAGCACAGTCATTATGACCAAACTGAATGAATAAGTAATCACCAGCATACATCTGGTTTGTAATCTTATCTAAGAAACCATCATCAAGGAAAGTCTTTGAACTTCTACCACCTTCGGCATAGTCCATTACAGCATACTTACCAGAGTCTAATAAGTTACCGAGGAATTCACCCCAAGAACCTTCAACTCTATTAGCACCAGAGTTGTTAATAGCACCTGCTGAATAATCCTTTACAGTAGAGTCGCCAGCAAGGAATACAGCAATCTTACCACTTGGTCTGTCTGTATCTACACTACCTGAGCCCTTAACAACAGGTTTAGCACTTGTAATTGAAACTGGAGCAATACTCTTGCCGTCAGCTGTCATACCTACAACAGTTGCTCTAATATAGTAGCCAATATCATCAGCAACCATATTGTAGCCAGTATTTGTCTTTGCATTGTCAACCTTAACAACAGTTGCGTTGCCACTTTCGTCTACTCTTTCCCAAATAATTCTTGAAGCATCTGCATCTGTACCTAAGTCATACTTACATTCCATAATATAACCACTTTCCGGAAGAAGTACATCACACTTAGAGCTGAAATATGGAGCAGTTGTAAACTTGAGTTCTGCTGGAGATGCAGTATAGTATGTTGGAGTCCAACCATTGAAATAAGCTGCAGCATCGGCATTTACATCAGTTGAAACTGTGCCTGCTATTCTGCTTGTTGTATCAACTGGAGTATTGCCATATACTGTACCCATTTCCTTATACTTAGCAGCTTCTGGGTTAACACCACTCATTGATGTCCAACCAGTTGGGTCAATAGTATCGCTGTTCTGTAATACTGTATTAAACATTGTTACTGCAGCATCTGCATCCCAAGGTCTACCAAAGAATTCAGGAGCATGCTTCTTACCGTCTTTCTGAGTTACAATACAACCTCTGAAAAGGTAACCCTTGTAACCATTCATACTGTTTGCTCTTGCAGCAGTAAGGTAACCACTCTGTCCCTTATCTGAGTAACCACAGAATCTAAGTTCGCAGTTATCAAATACAACGTTACCTGAACCGAAGATATAGTCTGTGTTACCTTCAATCATACAATCTTTGAAGTAACCGTGAATAGCACCTGTGTAAAGTGTATCCTGACTACCTACAAAGTTACAATTCTTAAATTCTGAATTGTCTGCATCAACTATAATAGCTGTTGCTCTTTCTGTTGCATCGTAGCTGGTTGGGTCAGAGTTAATCTTTCTTACGAAAGCCTTTGAACCGTCACTTTCAACACCGTCTACGATTTCTTCATCAGTAATGTACTTACTAAATGAAGTTTCAAATGTAATATTTCAGCCTTAAAGCCAGTTGCTGTGTTCTTTACATATGTAGCAACACCCCACTTCTGAGGAAGTTTCTTGTCAAACTTATCAAAAGCATTTTCCTCATTGTAGTAGCCTGTGCCGTCAATACTATAATACTTATAACCAATACCATAGTACCAAGTGAGAACAACTTCGCCTTCACCCTCTTTTGTAAGAGTAATGTAAGGAGTTTCGATTGAAACCTGTTCTCTATATGTACCTGGAGCAATGTGGATTGTAATTCTCTGTTCTTCGCTTGTAGGATTCATAACCTTAGCAGCTGCAACAGCTTCGCCAAGAGTATCAAAGTTATTAGCCTTACCAGCACAACCTACATAAATATCAGAAGAATATTTAACGTCAGGTGTTGGCTTAACAGCAGGACAAAAAGAATATTCTTTGATGTTGCTCTGCCGTCTACAACAACGTGACCAGAAGTCTTATAGCCATCTACAGATGCAACAACACTGTATGAACCATCTCTAAGATTTACAGAATACTTTGAACCATTTACTGTACCTACATAGTTGTAGTCATCAGCCAAATTAGTAAATGATAATACCTTTACATCTGCACCACTTGGAAGACCTTCTAAAGTACCAGTAACTGCATATGTAGCCTTTAAAGAAACTGTAACATCCTGTTCAACATTTGAGCTTGAATTAACAGTACCATTTGCTGTTACTTCATAGTCATTAATACCCTCAAACTGAGCTGTGTATTCAACATCAGGTTCAAGAGTAGCTGAGTATGTTAATGTTGCTGTATCTAACTTAGCAACAACTGTATCTGAATTAGATGAAGCCTCTGGAACGAAGTTCATAACCATTTTAGATACATCATATGCACTATCAATACCTAAAACCTTACCAGATACAACATATGTATTTTTAGCTTCAACATCAAGATTTACATTTGAAAGTCCAGTCTTTACATCTTCAAGCTTAACTGTAACATTTCTGCTTGCATTTGTGAAACCAAAACCTACGGCATTTTTAAGAATTGCCTTATAAGTATATCCTGGAGTAAGATATGCTGTATAAGTACCGTCATTATTTACCTGTGCGTTAAGCTGAACGCCGTTTGTCTGATTTTCAAATAAAACACTGTAGCCTGAAACACCAGTATCCTTAATGTCTACCTTACCAGTAACTGCTACTGCGTTATACTTAACAATTCTGTTGATTACTGGCTTACCTGCATTAGTAGCAGCGTCAAACCAAACCTTGTAAGAACCGTTGTACTTAGCAATAAAATCAACCTTTTCCTGTGTACCACCGGCTACAATATGTTCGTCATTCTGTTCGCCTTCAGTACCAAGATACTTAAATTCAACGCCTGAATTAGCTGCATTTGATGGACCAGTATAAACAGAAATACCATCACCAGCAGTTACATTGTTTAAAACAACACAACGTCTAGCTTCGCCACCTGAACCATTAGAATAGAACATACCGTCAGCAGTATATCCATCAGCATAAGCATTTGAACCCTTTCCGTTAGTACCATAACCTCTTGTACCATAATTGCCACTTGCAATATCATAGTATAAACGGTCTTTTGCTACAACATTTAAAGTTAAACCATCATCAATAACAATATCGCCGGCAGTTTCAAACTGACCTTTTGACGCCTTGTAAGATGATGAACCGTCACTTACTTGTGTCATATTATCAAGAGTAGTCTTTGTAATATGATTTGTGTAAAGTGATGTGTCTGATTCTTCTACTCCACCGAAGTCCCAAACATCAATAGTGTTTCCACTTGCAAAAACACTAGAAACATTAGCCATTGCAAAACTGCTTACCATCATAGTAAGAGCAAGTAATGAACTAATAAATCTTTTAGCTTTTTTTGCCATTTTCTTCTCCTCCTTTTATTTATTGTTGCCTAAGCAACATACTTATATTATATACATTTGATATAAAAATGTCAATTAAACAACACTATTTTATACAAAATATTTAAAATCTTTTTATGTTTGATTGTTCAAAAATAACCATTTGCATTAACTTAGGATTTTACTATATAAATTTTTGACACTCAGAACAAATTAATTTTGTTAATTTGTGGCTTGACAAGCAAGCCATCGGATTTATCTTTCCGATTCACTAAAAAAAGAAAAACGAGCCCACCAAACCCGTTTTTCTTTCGTAATACTAAAGGCGTTGAAACCGTTTTGTTCGAACACATAAGCACTAAATGCGTAACACAACACATAAATAAAAGCACAGAGGAAGGAGTCTTTATTTATAAAACTTTTTCAGTTACTTAAGGGGTATAAACTGCAAAAAAGTCAATAGAACAAAACGAGGCGTTGAAGCCTATAGCCTCAACGCCTTTGTACTGTCTGAATTATATAACACCAAAACAAAATTGTCAAGTGTTTTATACTCAAAAAATATTTAAAATAAAATTAAGCAATCTTGTTTACAAGCTTAGCAAGTCTTGACTTCTTTCTTGAAGCAGTATTCTTGTGGAATACACCCTTAGTAGTAGCCATATCAATAACCTTAGTAGCAGTGCTAAGAGCAGCTACAGCAGCAGCCTTGTCGCCAGCCTGAGCAGCTACAGCAACCTTCTTGATAGCAGTCTTTACAGCAGACTTAACCATTTTATTTCTTAAAGTTTTCTTGTTAATAACTAAAATTCTTTTCTTTGCAGACTTAATATTTGCCACAATCGTTTCCTCCTAAAAATAACTAACTAATATTTCTTCTATAAAATTTCATTGACCTGCATTATCTTGCACTAGAGGGGTTTAAGACCGTGGCACGACCAG
>ENA-OPYX01001898-OPYX01001898.1-human-gut-metagenome-genome-assembly--contig:-NODE-1898-length-10221-cov-1.787200_pt1 | contig 10221 bp, 10 predicted proteins | sample MGYA00242639_ERZ504486 | MGnify/ENA primary metagenome ERZ504486 (study PRJEB26092, sample SAMD00036296) | human gut metagenome | host: Homo sapiens | study: EMG produced TPA metagenomics assembly of... | reverse complement strand
GTTTCTCTCTTACATATTTCTGAAGCTCTTCGATGTGGGTGGAACCACAGCCGCAGTTGATGTTTGTTCCGTCCGGCTCGTTGTGGATCACATATGTCTTGGCGCCGATGGCATCAAACACGCTCTTACCAAACACGATAACACTTTCATGCCGTGATAGTTCTCGGCATAAATATCCGACTGCGGATTTACAAAGTCACGAATACCCAAAAGATGCATTTTCTTGAAAAACTTCATCTCGTCGGCATTATAAAAACCTGCATCGATGACTGCAATCTGCATTCCTTCCCCCTTGAACCCTGCGGCATGGAGGCTGTCTCCCCGGTGAACCGCAATCTGCCGGTAAGCCTGACCGTAATAATTATCTGTTTTCGAGAACTTGTTCGTCACCTCTTTCCTGCGCTCCGGGTTACGAGCCGGAATACTGTCGGGAGAAGTCCATACCTTCTTTGTTTTCGTGACAAAAGGCAGCCTCGCTATTTGTTCTATCAAGGTGGTGTCGACCACTTCTACCACCACTGTATTGTTCCATTTACTTTTTGTCACCACAGAGGCACCCTTACCGATAATGGCGTCAATATAAGTACGGCACACCGGCAAGTCTGTTTCATCCACCTTCAACCCCTGCCGTTCCCGGCGTTCCAAGGCGCGCTCGGAAAGATAAGACTTGCGGACTGCCGACAGAGTAAGCAGTTTCTGCCTTATCACGAAGATTGATACGATACTTATAAGTCTTTTCCGCCGATACTTGCAATGTGCATGCCCCAAGCAGGCAACCTATTATAATTCTTACTCTTAAAATTCATCTTAGCAACTCTTACTTATTATTTTTTTCATCGCAAAGATACATAATCTTTTCCCTCAAGCTCAATTTTTGCGTACCTTTGCAACGAAATTTCAGAATTAAACAGGTAAAAAGAAAGAATATGGCTAAAGCAGGAACAGCAACAGAACTAGGCACAGAACGGATTGGAAAATTATTGATGCAATACGCAATCCCCGCAATTATCGCAATGACCGCCTCATCACTTTACAACATGGTAGACAGTATCTTTATCGGACACGGAGTGGGTCCCTTGGCTATTTCAGGATTGGCAATTACTTTCCCTCTTATGAATCTGGCAGCCGCCTTCGGTTCGCTGGTAGGCGTAGGTGCTTCCACACTTGTGTCTGTCCGATTGGGACAAAAAGACTATGATACCGCCCAACATATTCTGGGCAATGTCATCACCCTGAATCTCATTATCGGCATCGGCTTCACCATCCTCACACTTCTCTTCCTCGACCCTATTCTCTATTTCTTCGGAGCCAGTGCAGACACTATTTCATACGCCCGCGACTACATGTACATCATCCTTTTAGGTAATGTGGTGACACACATGTACCTCGGATTGAACGCTTTGCTTCGGGCATCCGGACATCCGCAAAAGGCAATGATAGCCACCATCACCACCGTTATCATCAATACACTGCTCGACCCTATCTTCATTTATATATTCAAATGGGGTATTGAAGGTGCGGCGATTGCCACTATCCTGGCACAAATCATTTCATTGACATGGCAGTTCAAAACCTTCACCAACAAAAACGAATTGCTCCATCTGCGCCACGGCATTTACAAATTGCGCGGCAGCATCGTAAAAAACACCATTGCCATCGGTATGTCTCCTTTCCTGATGAATTTGGCAGCCTGCTTCATTGTCATCTTTATCAACAAAGGATTAAAAGAATATGATGGTGACCTTGCCATTGGCGCTTTCGGTATTGTAAACCGTATCGTATTCTTGTTTGTCATGATTGTGATGGGTCTCAATCAAGGCATGCAACCCATTGCCGGATACAATTTCGGTGCCCGTCAATACCATCGGGTTAACCAAGTATTAAAACTGACCATCTACGGAGCCACCCTTGTCACCACCAGCGGATTCCTTGTAGGCGAACTGATGCCCGAACTGGCTGTATCCGCCTTTACCACCCACGAAGGATTGATTGAGCGTTCGGCCACCGGACTGCGTATCGTTGTCATGTTTTTCCCCATTATCGGTTTTCAGATGGTTACTTCCAACTTTTTCCAAAGTATCGGAATGGCATCCAAGGCTATCTTCCTGTCCCTTACCCGCCAATTGCTTTTCCTGTTACCTTGCATCATTATTTTACCCATGTTCTGGGGTTCAAAAGGAATATGGATGAGCATGCCGATTTCCGACTTGGCAGCCAGCATCGTGGCAGCCGTCATGCTTTATCGGCAATTTCAGATTTTTAAGTCTCATGCACAGAAGCAAGTTTCAAATTAAATAATTATATTTGCCGATATACTCACTAATTTATTACGACTATGAACGAGAATTATGTCATAAACCTAGGACGTCAGCTAGGCAGTGGTGGTAAAGAAATAGGCGAGAAGCTGGCAAAAGAATTCGGTATCGCCTTCTATGATAAAGAATTGATAAAACTTGCTTCCGATGAGAGCGGATTGTGTAAGGAGTTCTTCGAGAAAGCCGATGAGCGCGCTTCACAAAGCATCATCGGCGGTCTGTTTGGTACTCGTTTTCCTTTTATCAGTGACGGTGCCATCCCCTATGGAAGCTGTCTGAGCAATGATTCACTGTTCAAAATTCAGAGTGATGTGATACGCGAGTTGGCCGAAAGACAGTCCTGCCTTTTTGTGGGAAGATGCGCCGATTATATCCTTCGCGACCATCCGCGATGTGTCAATGTATTTGTATCTGCTTCAAAAGAGGCACGAATAGAGCGGCTGATGAGAATCCACAACATACCTTCGGAGGCTGCCGAAAGTTAATGGAGAAAGCCGATAGAAACAGCTCTTCCTATTATATTATACAGCTATAAAACATGGGGAGCATGCAGAAACCTACCACCTGTGCATTGACTCATCGGTATTGGGAATAGACGGAACTGTGCAGTTTATCAAAGAATTTGTCAAGCTGAAACTGGGAATCCAAAAATAACACTCAAAAAGATCTTGGAAAATATGTCCAGACCAAACCAACGGTCACAGCCTTGGAAGTAATGCACAAAGCAAACTGTTTTCGGGCGAGGTTTGCTCGCCCGAAAACAGCAAAATATTGGAGATTCATGCCATCCACCGCAAATGAAGAATTCACCGGACTACAGCCGATTACGGTCATTCTTCTCTTTCAGATACTCATAAAATGCATATTGAGCGCGTACCGGTTCTTCATTCGGATTCTTTTTCAGCACATTCTTTAAGTTCTCATCCACCCATCCTGCCTTTTGGTTATCCCTCAACTGGATATGAAGCATATCAATCATCTCCTGTTTCAACTCTTCGTCCATGACAGGAGTCACCGCCTCTATCCGCCGATACAGATTACGCCTCATCCAGTCCGGCGACCCCATGAAAAGAAGCGGTTTCCCACCGTTCAGGAAGTACCAGATACGGGCATGCTCCAAGAAGCTGTCCACTATACGGGTGATACGGATATTCTTGCTGTATGCCTGGCCGGGTATCAAACAGCAGATACCACGGACTATCAAATCAATCTTCACCCCCGCTTCACTCGCCTTATAGAGTTCATCAATCATAGCCGGGTCTTGCAGTGCATTCATTTTCAAAATGATATGTGCCTCTTTTCCGGCTTTCGCCATATTTATTTCATAACCAATCCGCCTGCGCAACTCCGGCAACAGATTGAACCGTGCCACCAGCAGACGTTTGAATTTCGGTTCAGCCACCTCCTTACGCAACACACGGAAAAGCGTATGCAAGTCATTGACAATTACTTCATTCGAAGTAAACAAACCCGAATCGGCATATACCGTTGCCGTTTTCTCATTAAAATTCCCCGTACTGATATAAGCATAGCTGCGCACTTGCTTTCCTTCCTTGTTGCGGCGAAGCACCAATGCCACCTTCGCATGCACTTTCAGTCCCGGAATACTATATATAATGTGTATTCCCGCTTTCTCCATCAGTTCGGCCGTCGCCAAATTATTTTCTTCATCAAAACGTGCCTTCAGCTCCACAAAGACAGTCACCTGCTTACCGTTTTGTGCAGCAGCTATCAGCGTATTGATAACCTCCGAGTTTTCTGCCACCCGATACTGGGTAATCATAATCTCTTTGCAAGAAGGGTCGTGCACCGCTTCGTAAAGGAAATGGATAAAATGGTCAAACGAATGATAGGGGAAGTGTAACAGCAAATCATGCTTATTGACATATCGGAAGATGGATTCTTTTTCATCCAGATAATTCAGTTTCATGGGTACCGGCTTGACCGGTGCTTCATTACCACGATTAGGATTGGGCAAATGCGACAAGTCTTCAAGATTGAGATGCTTGTCACCCGGAACCAGCTCATCGCGATTGATGTCAAAGGCATCCACAAGGAATTCCAGATAGTCCACAGGCATCTTGCGGTCATACACAAAACGACATACCGCCCCTATCTTGCGCTTCTTCACCTTCTTTTTCAGTTGCTCTACCATCTTTTCAGAACTTTCGGCATCATCGACAAAAATATCGGCATCACGCGATATCTTGCAACAATAGCTGCAATCCAACTCATAGCCGGGAACATACGGTCAATATTTGCCTTGATGATATCCTCCATATACATCAGATAGAAATACTCACCCACCCGGGGAAGCTCGATGAAACGGGGCACTTTGCTATATGGCAGTTTGATGATATAATATTCCTTCTCACCGGTGTCACGACGGATGACACGCACCGAAAGATAAAGACGGTTGTCACGCAAAAAAGTCTGATGCGATTCTTACATACAGGCACGGGCTGCAAATAAGGAAAATCTCCTCTTTGAAGAAGTTCCTGATGAACTCCGTATGCACGGGCTCCACCTCCTGCTTGCTTTGGTAAAACACCACATGCTGCTGTTCACGCAAAGCAGGAATCAGCTTACGTTCATAAATGCGAATACGGTCTTCCATCTGCTCATTCACCACCTCGGTTATCTGATGAATAAGATGTTTTGCCTCTTCCTGAGTAATATCATCACTGTGACCGCCCGAAGCAATCGCTTTATGTTCTGCCACACGTATCTTATAGAACTCTTCGAGATTGGAAGAATATATTGAAACAAAATTTATTCGCTCATATAGCGGAAGGGAGTCATCATCGGCCTCCAGTAATACCCGATGATTAAATGACAACCAACTGATATCACGTTTAAAATAATGATATTTGCTCTCCATAATATGCTAAGATTTGTGTCAAATATAGTACCTTTGTTGGAAATAACAAACAAACAATGACTAGAATTGGATTATTATCGGATACTCATTCATATTGGGACGATAAATATTTAAAATACTTTGAGGAATGTGACGAGATTTGGCATGTAGGCGACATCGGCTCGGTGGAAGTTGCCGAACGGTTAGCTGCCTTCCGACCCTTTCGTGCCGTATACGGAAATATCGACGGACAGGAAATCCGTAAACTTTATCCACAGATAAACCGTTTTACCGTCGACGGTGCAGAAGTACTGATGAAGCACATCGGCGGTTATCCGGGCAATTACGACCCGTCCATCCGCGGCAGCCTGTTTGTAAAGCCGCCCAAATTATTCATCAGCGGGCATTCTCACATCCTGAAAGTGAAATATGACAAGACTCTCGGCCTGCTGCACATCAATCCGGGAGCAGCAGGCAAATCAGGTTTCCACACCGTTCGCACACTGGTGCGTTTTGTAATAGACCAAGGAGAATTTAAAGATTTAGAAGTAATAGAATTGGCAGAATAAGTTGGATAGTAAGAAAATCTTTCCGAACTTTGCGCCACAAAAACAGTAATAACTAAAAATATGAAGACTTATCTCGTTACAGGAGCTGCCGGATTTATCGGAGCCAACTATTTAAAATACATCCTGGCCAAGCATGACGATATCAAGGTCGTTGTCCTTGACGCCCTGACCTACGCCGGAAATCTGGGAACCATCGCATCTGACATTGATAATGAACGCTGCTTCTTTGTAAAAGGAGATATCTGTGACCAAGCACTTGCAGACCAGCTCTTTGCTGAATATAAGTTTGATTATGTGGTGAACTTTGCTGCCGAGAGCCACGTAGACCGCAGCATTGAGAATCCGCAACTGTTTTTACAGACCAACATCCTCGGCACACAAAACCTGCTGGATGCTGCCCGCCGTGCATGGGTCACCGGTAAGGACGAACACGGATATCCCACTTGGCGCAAAGACGTGCGCTATCATCAGGTGTCTACCGATGAAGTATATGGCAGTCTGGGAGCCGAAGGTTTCTTTACAGAAGAAACACCGCTTTGCCCTCACAGCCCTTACAGTGCCTCAAGACAAGTGCCGACATGATTGTAATGGCATATCGTGATACATACAAGATGCCTGTCACCATCACCCGTTGTTCCAACAACTACGGTCCTTATCATTTTCCCGAGAAACTGATTCCGCTTATCATCAAGAACATTCTGGAAGGCAAGAAGCTTCCTGTCTACGGCGACGGAAGCAATGTGCGCGACTGGCTGTATGTGGAAGACCATTGCAAAGCCATCGATTTAGTGGTACGCCGGGGACGCAACGGAGAAGTTTACAATGTAGGCGGACATAATGAAAAGCAAAATATAGAAATAGTCAAGCTTACCATTGCCACCATCCATCAGATGATGACCGAAAATCCCGAATATCGCAAGGTATTAAAGAAGAAGGAACGGAAAGAGAACGGCGAAATCAGCATTGACTGGATAAACGAGTCACTGATTACGTTCGTCAAAGACCGTTTGGGACATGACCAGCGTTATGCCATCGACCCCGAAAAGATTACAAAGGAACTGGGCTGGTATCCTGAAACAAAATTTGAAGTGGGCATCGTGAAAACAATACAATGGTATCTGGAGAATCAAGCTTGGGTGGAAAATGTAACCAGCGGTGATTATCAGAAGTATTACGAAAGTATGTATAAAAACAGATAATACACCAATAGACCGGAAGCGGTGGCAGCAGGTAATCAATGTATCGTGAATCTGCTGCCACCGCTTTCCGATTATTTTAACTTCAGCTTGACCAACACCGGAACAGTTCTATCCTAACCGAGGACTTGCATACAAGAATAAAGAAACGGCTAATGAAGTATGTCCTTTCATCAGCCGTAACAAGCATTCTCATACGTAGATTACCCCTTTATCAGTCGAAGTATTATAGTCTTCGGCAATGGACTGTACAGTCTATTACCGTAGACTGTACGGTCTACTACGGTGACTGTACAGTCCGCTGCCGGAGACTGTAGTAATCTTCCGTTTAAAAGCCCTTGACCGACAGCAGGAACGACTTAATCTTCCCTTTGGCCGCGGTTAAGCAGCAGGAGGCGATACAATGTGACTTTTACATTATTTCTTTTCAAGCTCTTGCAAGCTTTCCATCTTCTTCGTTTCCAGGAATTCATAGATGCCGCAAAGATGCTCTTTCACTTTCTTGTTGCCGAATTCATACACCTTGCTCACCAGCCCGTCAAGGAAATCACGGTCATGGGATACCACGATAAGCGTACCGTCAAAGTCAAGCAAAGCCTGTTTCAAGATATCTTTTGTCTTCATGTCGAGGTGATTGGTAGGCTCATCGAGAATCAGCAGATTGACCGGTTCAAGAAGTAACTTTATCATCGCCAGACGGGTGCGTTCACCTCCCGAAAGTACCTTAACCTTCTTCATCGAAGCCTCGGGACTGCCAAACATGAAAGCCCCCAGCAAGTCACGAATCTTATTACGGATTTCACCTTTAGCCACATCATCGATGGTTTGAAAGACCGTCAGGTTTTCATCCAGCAGCGAAGCCTGATTCTGTGCAAAGTAGCCGATCTGAACATTATGTCCCAGTGTGAGTGTTCCTTCGTGCTCTATCTCCTTCATGATACATTTCACCAGCGTAGACTTACCCTCACCGTTCTTTCCCACAAAAGCCCACTTTATCACCGCGCTCGATAGTGAGAGACGCATTGCTGAACACTACGTGGTCGCCATACGTCTTGCCTACCCCGTCCATAATAACCGGATAATTGCCACTTCGGGGTGATGGGGGAAACTTAAGGCGAAGCGCCGAAGTATCTTCCTCATCCACTTCCACCAGCTCCAGCTTTTCGAGCATCTTGACACGGCTTTGCACTTGCAATGTCTTGCTATAAGTTCCTTTGAAGCGTTCGATAAAGTCTTTTGTCTCCTGAATCATTTTCTGCTGCTCTTCGTATTGTTTCATCTGTTGCTCGCGGCGTTCTTTACGAAGGACAAGATATTGCGAATAATTCACTTTATAGTCATAGATGCGTCCCATGGTTACTTCGATGGTGCGCGTAGTGATGTTATCCACAAACTTACGGTCGTGGCTGATGACAATGACAGCCTTTGCACTTGTTATCAGAAAATCTTCCAACCATTGTATGGACTCGATATCAAGATGATTGGTGGGCTCGTCAAGAAGAAGGACATCAGGATTCTGCAGGAGCAGTTTCGCCAGTTCGATGCGCATGCGCCATCCGCCGCTGAAGTCGCTGGTCTGCCGATTGAAGTCTTCGCGCGTGAATCCCAGCCCGAGCAACGCTTTTTCCACATCTTCCTCAAAATGGGTAAGATCGATGGCATAAAACTTCTCGCTCATGGTAGAAACTTTCTCGATAAGTTCCATATAAGAATCGCTCTCGTAATCGGTACGCGTAGCCAACTCATTGTTAATGGCCTCAATCTCCGCTTCCATGGCATGAAGATGGGCAAAAGCCTGAGAAGCCTCCTCAAAAACCGTACGACCGTCCTCCGTCATCAAATGCTGTGGAAGATAAGCGACTACACAATCCTTGGGAGCAGTCACTTTTCCGCGGGAAGGCTGACGGACACCCGCCAAAATCTTCAACAAGGTAGACTTGCCTGCACCGTTCTTTCCCATCAGGGCAATACGGTCTTTCTCGTTTATCTGGAAAGAAATGTCACTAAACAAGGTGGTACCGCCAAACTCAACGGTCAATCCATCTACTGAAATCATATTTATTCTTTTTCTTTGTTATTATAATAAAGCAAATCAGGCACGGATGACACGGAGCCCACAGTCTGTCCGTAAAAAAGAAAGAACCGTGTTTTCCGCGTAATCCGTGCCTGACTATATTTTCACTCACTAAAAGTTATGAAGCCAATATCAATATCAGCAATTGGGCTGTCAGGATGCGAAGGAACATGGACACCGGATAAACGGTAGAATATCCCACTGCCGGTGCATTGTTTCCTGCAGTCTGATTGGAGTAAGCCAATGCAGGGGGGTCTGTGTTGCTACCTGCAATAAGACCCATCAGCATAAAGTAGTTCATCTTGTAGTGGAAACGCGCCACGGCACCCATTATCAATAAAGGTATAACGGTTATCAAGAATCCGCAACCTACATATAATAATCCGTCACCGTCTACCACCGTGCTCACAAAATTGGCTCCCGCCTTGATGCCCACACTGGCAAGGAACAGGGCGATACCGATTTCACGCAACATCAGGTTGGCACTCATCGTGGTGTAAGTGACCAACTTCATCTTATAACCGAAACGTCCGATCAAAATAGATACAATCAATGGACCACCGGCAAGACCTAATTTCACCGGAGTAGGAATGCCGGGGAATGCAATGGGCAGACTGCCGAACAGGATTCCAAGGAAGATACCTACGAATATAGTTACGATATTAGGATGGTCAAGGCGTTTCAACGAGTTACCCATCAAACCGGCAACACGCTCTACTGCATCCTGTGCACCTACCACCATGACACGGTCACCTACCTGAAGAGTCAGGTTTCGTGAAGCAAAGATATCCATACCCGAACGATTCACACGGGTCACATTTACTCCATACATACTGCTGAAATGAAACTCACCCAGTTGCTTACCGTTCATTTTGGGCTGCGTAATCAAGATACGGCGCGATACCATCGGAGTATCCTGCTTCTCCCAATCTACTTCAATCTTCGGACCAATGAAAGCGATGATAGCTTCGGCATCATCTTCGGCACAAACCACAAACAACTGGTCACCGATATGAAAAACAGTATCACGGTTCGGAATACTCACATGTCCGTTCTGAAGAATGCGGGAACATACAAAATCACGTCCCATAAAGTCTTTTACCTGGAGTAATGTCTTCCCTTCCAACGCCTCATTATGCACTTCAAGATGCATCATTCTGGGAGTAAGATGAGGGTTAGCCGCCTCTTCCCGGGCAATAGCTTCTTC
>ENA-OPYX01001897-OPYX01001897.1-human-gut-metagenome-genome-assembly--contig:-NODE-1897-length-10225-cov-3.538522_pt1 | contig 10225 bp, 13 predicted proteins | sample MGYA00242639_ERZ504486 | MGnify/ENA primary metagenome ERZ504486 (study PRJEB26092, sample SAMD00036296) | human gut metagenome | host: Homo sapiens | study: EMG produced TPA metagenomics assembly of... | reverse complement strand
GAGAAAAATACAAGGAGCGCATAGGGGAAAGTTATATTATTCACCCAAGAAATTTAATTGTAAAAGATGGAATTATATGCATTCCCCCATATATGACGATGAATATATAAAAATCTGACATACACACCAAGTTTTGGAGAGGATGGCATTATCAGTAAAAGATTCCAGAATGGCAAGGAACTGGAATTCGCAGGCTCGAAAGATTTCTGGAAAAAATTTTTAAATGAATCATAATAATCTGCGGATTTTTGACGGCGGCATACCAAACCGTTTTTTTAAACAGTTTACTGAAATGATAGACGTCATCATAGCCAACTTTGGCTGCGACTTCCTGAATGCTGCCGTCAAAGCCGTTTTCCAACAATTCTTTTGCTTTTTCAAGGCGGATATTGATCAGGTGGCGGATCGGTGTATCGCCTGTCTCACTTTTAAAAATACGTGAGATATAAAAAGGACTTAAGTACATATTTTCTGCAATCTGATCTAAAGAAATCTTTTCACTGTAATGATCCTCAAAATAATTTACGATCTGGTCAACTACATATTTTTTGCTGGTGGACTCAAACGAACAGCCGGTATTGATCCAGACCGGTTCACTCTGTTCCCGAAGCAGCAGTATTAACATCTGCATCAGGTAACTTTTTAACATGATATAACGCCCGCAGCGGCAGATATCATTTTCAGCACTCATGGCAGTACAGATCTTAAAAAGGTTTCTGCCGTAATTCACCGGAAGTATGTAAAATCGGAGACTGCTCTGCAGGATCAGCGGCTGGGTCTTTTAAATGCAGCGGCAGATAATTTTCCGGGAAATCCGGAAAACGGACATCACATAAACCGACAAAAAACTCCGTGGTCGGATTGGCAGGATCCGTGCAGAGTGCCTGATGCTTCTGCCCCGGATTTAAAATAATGATATCGCCCTCGGAGATATCATACAAGGAGCCATTGATCCGGTATCTTCCGTGACCGGACAAAATAAAAGCCATCTCGATGAAATCATGGCTGTGATAGAGTTCCTCGTCTTTCAGACGGGTGCCTTTCCAGGTAAATAAAAAAGTAGGATTCAGTTGGTCAAGCAGTTCTTCCCGATTGTCACAGCACATAGTGATCTCCATTTCTTTGTATAAGTCTGAAAAATTATTTTGTCAATCATGTCATAGTATATCACATTCCCCATCAGAAACCATCCCCTCCGTTGCAAAAAATAACATGAACGGTGCAAGATAGTACATTCCTTTTTACCCCAGAAGTACTATACTGAAAATCCGAAAGAAAAACAAAAGGGAGTAGGAGGGTTATTATGACACCAATGAAATGGTTCTTTTCATTTCTGAAAAAGTACCGGGGACTGATGATAATTGGTATTTTACTGACCACAGCGGTATCAGTGCTTTCGGTGGTCAATCCGTACATATCCGGGCAGATCGTAGATCAGGTCATAAGCGGTGGAAAATATGACAGACTGATGTCGTTTATCGGATGTCTGATCGGAGTCACGATCGTGATGGGAGTCTTGCGTTTTCTGTTTCAGGTCGCATTTGAGACGGCGTCGCAGGGCGTTTTGTACGATATGAGAGACAAAGTCTACCGGAAATTATTAGAGGAAGATTTTGCATTTTACAATAAGAAACGTACCGGAGATCTGATGAGCCGCCAGACCGGAGATATGGATGCAATCCGTCACTTTGTGGCATATGTGGTCTATATGGTTTACCAGAGTGTGCTGATGTTCGTGTTTGCACTGCTTATGATCTTTACGGTCAACACAAAACTTGCGCTTGCCATGCTTGTGGTGCTGCCGTTTACAGCATTTGCGACCTGCCGTCAGACGAAGGAAGTACGCCCGGCATTCAAACGCAACCGTGACTGTTTTTCATCACTCAATGCGTTTGTGCAGGAAAATGTCAGTGGAAACCGCGTGGTAAAAGCGTTTGCAAAAGAAGATTTTGAGATTGAAAAATTCAATAAGGAAAATGATAAATTCCGTGCGGCGCAGATCGATGCGTCAAAGATCTGGATGAAATATGTGCCGATATTTGAGGTGCTTTCCTATGCACTGACGATCATCCTGATCCTCTACGGCGGCTATATGGTCATTCAGGGAGAGATCACGTTAGGACAGCTCGTGACGGTGAACGGTTATCTGTGGATGTTAAACAACCCGCTGCGCCAGGCAGGATGGCTGGTCAACGATATCAGTAACTTTACAACGTCCGTGGAGAAAATCTATGCGACTTACAGTGAAGAGCCGCATGTAAAAACACCGGTATCTGGAGTAGTGAAGAAACATCTGAAAGGTGAGATCGAGTTTAAAAATGTATCTTACCGTGCGGATGACGAAGATATTGTCATGGATGTCAATTTTAAGGTAAAACCGGGGCAGACCGTCGGCATCATTGGTTCTACCGGAGCTGGAAAATCAACGATCATGAATCTGCTCTGCCGGTTTTATGATACGACTTCCGGTGAAGTGCTTGTGGATGGTGTGAATGTCCGCGACATGGATCTTTATAACCTGCGTGACAATATCGGCATGGCGATGCAGGATGTGTTCCTTTTTTCGGATACGATCGAAGGAAATATCGCATACGGAAGGCCGAATTGTTCGTTCGAAGAAGTCAAACAGGCTGCGATCATGGCGGATGCCAATCATTTTATCCAGGCACTTCCGGATGGATATGATACGATTGTGGGTGAGCGCGGTGTCGGACTTTCCGGCGGACAGAAACAGCGTATCTCCCTTGCGAGGGCACTGCTGAAAGATCCGTCGATTCTGATTCTTGACGATACGACATCGGCGGTCGATATGGAGACGGAGAGTTATATCCAGAGCCAGTTGAAGAAATTAGATAACAAGTGCACGATCTTTGTCATTGCGTACCGCATTTCTTCCATTAGAGATGCAGATCTGATCCTTGTCATGGATAACGGACGCATCATTGAACAGGGAACACATGAGCAGTTAGTGGCGGCGGGAGGTTATTACGCGACGGCTTTCCATAACCAGTATGGCGAAATCCCACAGGAAATTTTAAATGGAAAGGGGGAGAAATAAGATGGCAAGAAACAGATATGATATGGATGAGATATTAGAGGACAGTTTTGATGTAAACCAGCTTAAACGTCTTGCAGGTTACATTGCTCCCTACAAAAAGAAGATGGCAGGCGTTATTCTTCTGATGCTTTCTTCCTCGGCACTTACCATGGCGATTCCGATCTTTTTCCAGAATGTGATGGATCACAGCATCCCGGAAAAAGATATGAAATCGATCACATTTTACAGTATTGCGACATTGCTGATCGCACTTTATTCGGGTCTTTCCCTGCGGATCAAGATCAAGACCATGAGTGTGATCGGGCAGGATATCGTACATGACATCCGCTATGATATTTTCTGTCATCTGCAGGAACTTCCGTTTTCCTATTATGATGACAGACCACATGGAAAAATTCAGGTGCGTGTGGTCAATTATGTGAACAGCCTAAGTGATCTTTTGAGCAATGGTATTGTCAACACATTCACAGATCTGTGCAACCTGATCTTTATCCTGATGTTCATGTTTGCACTCGATGTCCGGCTGACGCTGATCTGTCTGTGCGGATTGCCGGTTCTTGCATTTGTGATTATCTTAATCAAGAAAAAACAGCGCAGGGCATGGCAGATCCAGAGCAACAAACAGTCAAACTTAAATGCGTACATTGCGGAGAGTATCAATGGAATCCGTGTGACGCAGTCTTTTGTAAGGGAAAATGAGAATACCGGAATCTTTAATAACCTAAGTAAAAATTACCGGAAATCCTGGATGCGTGCGGTAATGTTTAACTTTACGATGGGACCGAGCGTGGATATTATTTCGACATTTACGACGGCACTGATCTATGTGCTGGGTGTCCGTTGGATTTTAGCACCGGATATGACACTGACCGTCGGTGTTCTGATCGCATTTACCGCGTACATTGGGCGTTTCTGGGCACCAATCAACACACTTGCCGGATTTTACAATTCTCTTTTGACAGCAATCTCTTATCTTGAGAGGATTTTTGAGACGATCGATGAGCCGGTGGGTGTCAGGGATGAGCCGGATGCAATCCCGATGCCGGAGGTGGCAGGAGAAGTGAAGTTTTTCCCATGTGTCCTTTGGTTATGAGCCGGGGCAGAAGATTTTGGAGGATATCAATTTTACGGCAAAACCGGGTGAAACGTATGCGATCGTCGGCCCGACCGGGGCAGGAAAATCCACGATCGTAAATCTCATCAGCCGTTTTTACAATGTGGATTCCGGGAAAATCACGATCGATGGCATTGATATCTCGAAGGTGACACTTCATTCACTGCGCACCCAGATGGGAATCATGATGCAGGACAGCTTTATTTTTGCGGGGACGATCATGGATAATATCCGCTATGGCAACCGCAGTGCGACGGACGAGGAAGTCATCCGTGCCGCAAAAACAGTCTGCGCCCATGATTTTATTATGGAAATGGAAAACGGATATAAGACACAAGTCAATGAGAGAGGAAGCAGGCTATCCGCCGGACAGCGGCAGCTCATTTCCTTTGCGCGGGCATTGCTTGCCGATCCGAAGATCCTGATTTTAGATGAGGCGACGTCAAGCATTGATACCGAGACGGAACTGCTTTTACAGAAGGGATTAAATGAGCTTTTGAAAGGAAGAACGTCCTTTATCATTGCACACAGGCTCTCCACAATCAAAAATGCCGACTGCATCTTATATGTAGACAAAGGCGATATTTTAGAGCGTGGAAATCATGACGCACTGATGGAACAGAAGGGTGAGTATTACAAACTTTATATGTCACAGTATGATTTCTTAAAATGACAGGCACTGCGGTGCCATTTGCCAATCGAAAAACTTAAAGCCAGCGTTTGACACTCGGATCTTATAAATAAAAACTGCCGCCTCACGGTGATATGCCCCCCTTTTTCTGAACTTACAGAGAAAAGGGTACATATATTCACCCGGAGACGGCTGTTTTTATGAAAGTTTATTCAGTTTTATGTTCTTTCCGGTATTCTGCCGGGCTTTTTCCAACGTATTTTTTGAACTTGATATGGAAATAATCGACATTCCGGTAACCGACTTTTTCTGCGATCGCATAAACTTTTAACTCTGAGGAACAGAGAAGCTCCATCGAGTGTTTGATGCGGACATGGTCGACGTATGAGTTGAAGTTTTCACCCATCTTTTTGCGGAAAATCTTTCCGAGATAGGAGCTGTTGTAACCAAACAGCGGTGCAATATTTTCTAATGTGATATTGCTTGCATAGTTGTGGTTGATGTAGTGCAGAATATCATCCAGCACGCTTTCACGGGAAGAGTTACCGATCGAGGACATGATCATCTCAAACTGTTCCGTAAAGTACAGGATGATCTCGTAGAGATAATATTTTTCTTCGATCAGACGGATGATATCCGCATTGCTCGGAAACGGGATATTTGTACCATTGTAAAGCCGGTTTGCCTGTTCCTTGATCTGCAGATAAAGGTCTGTCAGGAAAAGCCGTATGGAATCAATCGAATCTGCAGCATGGTAAAGTTCATTGGTAAGCTGTGTCAAAGTCTCCGCTAACATATTGCGGTTGAATGCCTGAAGATATTCAAACAGGCTGGTAGCGTAACGGTTTAAAAAATGCGTCGTTTAAGATGGATTTTAAACTGTCCGGGTCCGGCAGTTCGGCATAACCGATCGTGTGCTGTTCCTGCTCGCAGAAGAAACGGCGTTCTAACAGCTGTTTCGCCTGAATATAGGAAATATAGACTTCCGACAGGTCTGACACACGCGCACCATATGTAATAAAGAGACTGTCAAGAGGAGAATTCTCCTGTGGACGCCGTTCTCTCCGGTAACGCTCCAGAAAATCATTAAATTTTTGAATGGCAAAAGTGCCTTTCAGTAAAATAACCTCATGATATTGCAGCGTAATGTTATCATAGGAGTTATTATCCTGATTTGTCACGCGCAGAAGATCCGAAAAACGATAGGAGGCATCTGCAGTATTGTGACTGTATTTCTCATAGATCACAACCTGATAGGTGTCTGCTGTCAGATGGAGATCTGTTGTATTTATGTGGGAAAGATCGATATCATTCGTTAAAAGATCGCGGATGATGGTCTCTCTTGCCTTTTCACGGTAATGTTCCCGGGTATTTGCAGTTGCAGCATCCTTGTCTAAGTTTTCTTTGATCGAACGAAGAATCTCCTCAAGTTCATCCTCGTCGATCGGCTTTGTCAGATAATACTGCACTCCGTAACGGATGGCTTCCTGCGCATATTTGAAATCAGAGTAACCGCTTAAGATAATGACTTTTCCGGTAAAACCCTGTGCTCTTGCCTCCCGGATAACGTCAAGCCCTAACATTCCCGGCATGCGGATGTCTAAGAGAACGATATCCGGCTGTAAGGCAAGAATCTGCTGATAGGCGGTCTCACCGTTTGCAGCTTCTCCGGCGATCGTATAGCCGAGAGATTCCCAGTCGAACAGACATTTGATACCTTCCCGGATAATGGATTCATCATCTGCAATTAAAACGCGATACATAAAAATAACCTTCCTGTTCCAATGATAAAAGTACTAAACGTAAGTATAAATGCGAACGTTTTGTTTGTCAAATTTATCGAGTGTTTTATGTACAATTTAGAGGGTATTTTTTGCAGGGTGGGTATAGTAAGATGAGACAAAATGAGATAATTACAGGGAGGAAAATCCTCTGCGCCTGCAAGAGGCAAATGCTATAAAAAACATAGCATGCATTTTTCTCCGGAAAACAGGGAGGATTATCATATGAAATTCAGTAATGGATGCTGGCTGCAGAAAGAGCGTTGCGAGTGCTTTTCTCCGGCAGAAGTATATTTTTCAAAAATCGAGAAAGATCAGGTGACGATCTGTGCGCCGACAAGCAAGATCACACAGCGCGGCGATACCCTTGGCGGAATCAACCTCACGATCGTGATTTCAGCACCGTATGAGGAAGTGCTCAGGGTTCAGACTTATCATCACATGGGCGTGCAGAAAAAGGCACCGTCATTTGAGATCGCACCTGCGGAGAGCGGACATTTAAAGGCAGAAGATACGGAGGACAAACTGGTCATTTCAAGCGGTACACTGCGTCTGGAAGTGCAGAAAGAGAACGGAGCACTCACATTTTACCGCGGTGAGGAGAAAATCACTGCAAGCGGATGGAGAGATCTTGCATACATGAAGACCGACTGGAAAGGTTTTGCCTATGATAAAGGACCGGAAGATGCTTATATGAGAGAGCAGTTATCACTTTCCGTTGGCGAGCTGATCTATGGACTTGGCGAGCGTTTTTCTGCGTTTGTAAAAAATGGACAGAGCGTGGATATCTGGAACGAGGACGGCGGTACTTCCACAGAGCAGTCTTATAAAAATATCCCGTTTTATATTTCCAATAAAGGATACGGTGTGTTTGTAAACCATCCGGAGCGCGTGTCCTTTGAAGTTGCAACAGAGATGGTAACCAAGGTTGAATTTTCCGTGCCGGGTGAAAACCTTGACTATTTCCTGATCAACGGGCCGACGATGAAAGAAGTGCTGATGCGCTATACAGATATCACTGGAAAACCGTCACTTCCGGCACCGTGGACATTCGGTCTCTGGCTGTCCACATCCTTTACGACAAATTATGATGAAAAGACAGTCAACAGTTTTGTCGATGGAATGTTTGACCGCAAGATCCCGTTATCCGTATTCCATTTTGACTGCTTCTGGATGAAAGATTTCAACTGGTGTGATTTTACCTGGGATTCAAGAGTATTCCCGGACCCGGAGGGCATGTTAAAACGTCTGAAAGCAAAAGGATTAAAGATCTGTGTCTGGATCAACAGCTATGTGGGACAGGAGTCCTCCATGTTCAAAGAGGGTGTCGAGGGCGGTTACTTCTTAAAACGTCCAAATGGCGATGTATGGCAGTGGGATATGTGGCAGCCGGGACTTGCCATTGTGGACTTTACCAACCCTGCAGCCTGCGAGTGGTACAGCAAAAAGTTAGAGGCACTGCTCGATATGGGTGTTGACTGCTTCAAAACAGATTTTGGTGAGAGAATCCCGACGGATGCGGTATATTACGACGGTTCTGATCCGGTCAAGATGCACAACTACTATACATACCTTTACAATAAGGTGGTATTTAACGTATTAAAGAAGAAAAAGGTGAAAAAGAGGCTGTTCTTTTTGCACGTTCTGCAACTGCAGGCGGACAGAAGTTCCCGGTTCACTGGGGCGGTGACTGCTGGTCTGATTATGAATCCATGGAGGAGAGCCTTCGCGGAGGCCTGTCACTGACAAGTTCCGGTTTTGGATACTGGAGCCATGATATCGGAGGATTTGAGAGTACCTCCACACCGGATGTCTATAAGAGATGGTGTGCATTCGGACTGCTTTCTTCCCATTCAAGACTGCACGGATCTACTTCTTACCGTGTGCCGTGGGCATATGATGAGGAAGCAGTAGATGTGGTACGTTATTTCGCACAGCTTAAGGCATCCTTAATGCCGTATCTGTACCGCAATGCGATCGAGACATCAAAGACCGGTATCCCGATGATGCGGAGCATGGTGCTTGAATTTACCGAGGACAAGAACTGTGCTTACCTGGCAACCCAGTATATGTTAGGTGATTCCTTACTGGCTGCACCAATCTTCCGTGATGACAGCATCGCAGAGTACTATCTGCCGGAGGGAACCTGGACATCCTTACTGACCGGAGAAGTCAAAGAGGGCGGTAAATGGTATACAGAAAAACATGGTTATTTAAGCATTCCTCTCTATGTCAAAGAGGGCAGCATCGTGGCTATGGGTGCAAGAAATGACAATGCGGTTTATGATTATGCGGACGGAGTGACATTCCGTGCTTATGCATTGAAGGATGGCATTAAAGCGGAGACTGTTGTCTATGGAACAGAAAATGAAAAAGAAGCATCTGCAGACGTTGTAAAGAATGGAACTTCCTATGAAATTACAGTGGAGAGCAAAAAGGCATCCAAAGTGGCATTGATGAATGTCGGTGCTCCAAAGCAGGTAAACGGTGCATCCTATACACAGGATGGAGAAAATGTCATCGTAGAGTTCAACGGGGACGGCAAGGCTGAGGTTGTATTTTAATGCAGGAAACATACATTGAAGAAATTTTAAAAAAGCTGACTTTAGAAGAAAAAATCGGTATGATCCACGGTGCGGGTTTATTCCGCACCGAAGGAGTGGAGCGGCTTTCCATCCCACCGCTCTATATGTCGGATGGACCGATGGGAGTACGCGCAGAATTTGCGGACAATGAATGGCGGAATGTCGGGACGACGGAAGATTATGTGACTTATCTTCCGTGCAACAGCGCCATTGCATCCACTGGAACCGTGATCTGGCAAAGAAAGCCGGAGAAGTGCTGGGCGAGGAGGCAAGAGCAGGGGGCAAAGATGTGATCTTAGCTCCGGGCATCAACATCAAGCGGAGTCCGCTCTGTGGCAGGAATTTTGAATATATGAGCGAAGATCCGGGACTCATCGAAGAACTGGTTGTACCGATGATCGAGGGAATCCAGGAAAACGATGTTGCGGCATGCGTGAAGCATTTTGCGGCAAACTCACAGGAAACCGAAAGACTCTGGGTGGATACAATCATCGATGAGACAGCACTGGAAGAAATTTATTTTCCGGGATTTCAAGCGGCGGTAGAAAAGGGACACACCCTTGCGCTGATGGGAGCCTATAATCTGTTAAACGGTGAGCACTGCTGTATGAGTAAATCCCTGCTCAATGAAAAACTGCGGAAAGACTGGGCATTTGACGGTGTGGTAATCTCCGACTGGGGTGCTGTGCACGATACGAAACTGGCTGCAGAGTCCGGGCTGGATCTTGAGATGGATGTCAAGTATCAGTTCGACGAACAGTACATGGCAGAGCCTCTGTTAAAAGCAGTGAAGGATGGAGAAATCGAAGAATCGCTGGTGGATGAGAAAGTGCGCAATATCCTCCGCATGATGCTGCGTTTAAAATGATCGGACCGGAGAGAAAACATCGTAAGACAGGCGCATACAATACGGAGGAACACCGCAGGGCAGTGCTCGATGTGGCGCGCGAGTCCATGATTTTACTGAAAATGAAGATCAGTATTGCCGCTTCAGGAGAAATCCGGCATGTAAGGTTGCCGTGAATCGGCGCAAATTGCCGCTGCAGATCCTTCGAA
>ENA-OPYX01001896-OPYX01001896.1-human-gut-metagenome-genome-assembly--contig:-NODE-1896-length-10237-cov-2.912067_pt1 | contig 10237 bp, 11 predicted proteins | sample MGYA00242639_ERZ504486 | MGnify/ENA primary metagenome ERZ504486 (study PRJEB26092, sample SAMD00036296) | human gut metagenome | host: Homo sapiens | study: EMG produced TPA metagenomics assembly of... | reverse complement strand
TTACCCTCTCCGGCCCTGTTTGTCAACGGAGACAGCAAAGAGGAGCGCCTTGGCCGCCACTCTTTGCTTCTTTGAGAAGTTTTTGTCGAATCTGCCCGTTTAGATTGACGAATGACTCAACTTTTTTGTATACTGAACAGGAACAAGTTGACAGAATTTTCCTGTTTTTCCTGCACGGGAACATTTTTTGCGTTGTGTCGGTGTAAACGACGCTCATTCTGCCATCTTTCTGGACACACTGAAAAGGAGAAATGAATATGAAAACAACTGGCATCGTTCGGGGCATCGATTCTCTGGGCCGCATCGTCCTCCCCAAGGAGCTGCGCACCAATATGCACATCGACAAGGACTCGAAGCTCGAGATCTTCGTGGAGGGCGATCAGATCATCCTCAAAAAGCACCGTCCCGCCGGCAGCTGCGATTTCTGCGGTGAGCTGGCGGCTGACATGGCCCAGTATGAGGGTTACTGCATCTGCCCCGCCTGCCGGGCCAAGATCGCTGCGCTGTAAACGGAAAAGGAGGATCACATGAGTCAGATGATCGACTTCACCCTGCCCTCCTGCGTACCGGGCCGGACGCTCCATGCATTCCGCTGTGTGCCGGAGGGTGAGGTGCGGGCCATCCTGCAGCTCTCCCACGGCATGGTGGAGTTCATCGACCGGTACAAGCCTCTGGCCGAGTATCTGGCCGCCCGGGGCATCCTCGTCACCGGCCACGACCATCTGGGCCACGGCGGCTCCATCCGCACCAAGGCAGATTACGGCTATTTCGCCCAGCCCGACGGCAACCGCGCCGTCCTCGACGATCTCCACGCTGTCACTGCGCTGACGAAGCAGCTCTATCCCGGTGTCCCCCTATTTTTCTGCTGGGCCACAGCATGGGCTCGTTCTACGCCCGGCAGTACCTTTGCGAGTGGGACGATGAGCTTGACGGAGCCATCATCATGGGTACCGGCTTCCAGCCCAAAGCGCTGGTCGCCACAGCCCGGGCGCTCTGCCGGGTGCTGGCCGTCTTTTTCGGCTGGGAGCACCGCAGCAAGTTGGTGGCGAACCTCTCCTTCCTCGGCTACAACAGGGGTCTTGAGGGCCGCACGCCTCAGGACTGGCTCAACCGTGACCAGGCCGAAGTGGACAAGTACCGCGCCGACGAGCGCTGCATGTTCACCTTCACCCTGAACGCCTACTACAGCATGTTCACAGGCATCCTGCGGCTGTACGACCCCGCCGTTCTGGCCGGGGTGCCAAAGGACCTGCCCCTTCTCTTCCTCGCCGGTGACGCCGACCCTGTGGGCGAGCGCACCGCCGGAGTCCGGCGGGCTATCCAGAGCCTCCGGGACGCCGGTGTCGGGAACATCGAGTCAAAATTCTACCCCGGCGCCCGCCACGAGCTGCTGGTGGAGACGAACAAAGCCGAGGTGTTTGCGGACATCGCCGGCTGGACTCGAAAAACAACTGCATCTTTGAATCCAAAGCTCCTTCATCGGACTGCCGATGTGGGGGCTTTTTCTTCTGGACTACGGAAAAGCGCCCCGCCGGGCGGCCCGAAAGCCGCCTGACAGAGCGCTTATAGATCCATTTTTACTTTTTGGCTGCCCAGCCGTCCACGACAGCCACAAGGGCCTTGCCCCGGCGGCCCAGAATTTTAGGCAGCAGGATGCGGGCCATGGCCCAGACACCGGAGAAGTTGTACAGGATGATGAGGGCGGTAATGATGCCCGTCCAGAGGCCGTACAGCGGCGTCTCGGCCAGCAGCACGAAAGCCTCGAACACCAGCGCGGCGGCGTTGACGAGGACACGGCCCGGGTGGACATGCATCCCGATCATGCCGTGGGCATCCATGGCGCGGAGAGTGAACACCAGCCCGAGGCCGAGGAAGGACGCATAGGTCGCACCCACAGGACCCCACCACTTGATGAAGAAGTAGTTCATGAGGCAGTTGCTGATGGCACCGGCCATCATGGTGACCATGCTGCGCTGGGACTTCTTATTCACGACATAGACGCTGTTCATGAACTGGTTGAAGCAGCTGCAGGTAGACGCCAGCACGAGGAACGGCACGAAGTGCCATGCGTAATAGTAGTTGGACTTCATGACGTGCATGACCGGGCGGCAGAGCCAGATGATGCCCGCGCACAGCAGAACAGCACGCTGGAATAGGTGTGGAAGATCTGGGTAAAGAACCTGGCTCTCCCCTCTTCCTCGGTGACAGCCGACAGTTGCCATGCGTCGTAGAAGATAAGACCCAGCGTCGTGAGGATGGTGGGCAGGAAATAGCCGGTGGAGAGCAGGCCGCTCCATGCGTCGCCGCTGTGGCCGTCGAGGCCGTCGCACATCTCACGCACAAAGAACAAGTCGGAGGCGTTGATGATCCAGAAGCTTATCTGGGCCGGTATCATGGGCAGCGAGAAGTGGAGCATCTGCTTCCAGAGGGTCTTGTTGATGCCCTTCAGCTCGATGAAATCCCAGAGCTTGCCGGTGAACATCAGGAAGAGCACGCTCACAAAGTCGCCGCTGATGATGGCCAGCAGATAGCCGTTGGCCCCCCACTTGAAACCCACCAGATAGAGCACATAAAACGCCATGGTCGCCACGGTGCAGAGCACACCGTCCACGGCCACCAGCTTGTTCCACTGGCGGCTGCGCACGAACTGGGTGCAGAGGGTGCGCAGGCAGCTCATCAGGACGTAAATATAAATGAGCAGGCCGTACTGAGCCATATCGGGCAAAAACTGCGCCACCGGCCAGCAGAGCACGAGGATGCCGAAGCCGCCGAGGATTGTGAGCAGGCCGTTGGTGAACACCTGCTTTTCGCTGTTGCCCTTGTCGAGGCCGAAGCGGATGATGGCGTTGGACATGCCCATCGACACAAAGGGGATGAGCAGGTTGGCGTACTGGCTCAAAATCTTCGACAGGCCGAGGTCGGAAATCTCGGCCATCGCGTACGTCAGGAACGGCTGAACGATGAGCGTCAGCAGCTTGGACGAAAAGCTGCTGATGGCAAAGATGATGGTATTGCCGGCGAGCTTCGAATATTTATCGCCGCCGGAGGTCTTTTCGCTTTCCAAAAGATTTTCTCTCCTATTTTAATAAATCCCGCCGGGCTTTCCAGTCCGGCATCAGCTTCGCCACTTCGGCCCAGAAAGCCGGGCTGTGGTTGGGCTGCAAAAAGTGGCAGTACTCATGCACTACTACATAGATCTGTGCCGCCTCGGGCATATTGTAGAGCTGGAGCGCGAAGGTGATCTGGCGCTTCGCCATATGGCAGACGCCCCAGCGGCTGGTCATGCTGCGCACTTTGATGGTGGGCTTCTGCCCGTCCAGAACCCCGGCAAAGGCTGGGTAGACCTTGTCGCTCATGGCCGTGAAGTGGGCCAGGGCGGCCACCTTGTCGGGCAGTTCCTCCTGCCGCTTTTCGCGGGCGGCCTGCCGGGCCTGTGCGGCCCGTATCCACTCCGCCTCGGCGATGACGTAGGCGTCAGCCGCTTCCAGCGTCGTGCGCAGGGGGATGCTGAGGGCCACGGTGCCGTCCCGTCGGACGTGGAGGTTGAGCCGCTTGACCCGCCCCCGCGTCAGCTCATAGGGGATGCCCCCGGCCGCCCGTAGCATCACGCGCCCTTTTTGCATCTGCGCAGCTCCGCAAGGGGCAGCTGAGACAGCACGACCGCGGCGAAGATGAGGGTGCAGCCTGCGCTCTCCCGCATCGAAAGGTTCTGGCCCAGCAGCAGCCAGCCGCCCAGCGCGCTGAATACGCTTTCCAAACACATGATAAGGCTGGCGATGGCGGGGTTCAAATCTTTCTGGCCCAGGATTTGAAGCGTATAGCCCGCGCCGCTGGACATGACGCCACAGTAGACCACAGGCAGAAAGTTTGCGCCGTACTCTGCCAGCGTGGGCGTCTCGAAGATCAGCGCCGCCGCAGAGCTCTCCACAGCCACCACGATGAACTGGATGAGGCTCAGCCGCACACCGTCCACAAGCGGCGAAAAGTGGTCGATGGACATGATCTGGAAGCTGAACAGCACGGCGCAGCTGAGAAGTATCCAGTCGCTGGTCTCAATGCCGCCGAAGCCGTTCTTCATGCAGAGCATATACAGGCCCGCCACAGCGATGACCATGCTGACCCAGAGCTGAACGCTGCCCTTCCGGCCCAGAAAGAGGCCGAACACCGGCACCATCACAACGTACATGGCCGTCAGGAACGCGGCCTTGGCCGTGGACGGGTTGATGGTGATGCCGATCTGCTGAGCCGCTGAGGCCGCGAACAGGAAGGTGCCGCAGACGAGGCCCGCCACCAGCAGGGTCTTGCGCTCCGATTTCTCCTTTGGCCAGCCGTAGGGCTGGCCCTGTTTTTTGCGTACGGCGTCGAAGGCGAACACGGTAGGGATCAGCACGAGGACAGCCAGCCAGCTGCGACCTGCGAGGAAGGAATAGGCCCCCATGCCGGAGCCTGCGCTCTGGGCTACGAAAGCCGTACCCCAGATAAAGGCACAGAGCATCAGCATAAGCGAATGTTTGGTCTGTGTCTTCATCCTATGCCCTCCACTTTGAGTCCGCCATAGAGGTAGTAACGGCTGGAATCGTAGGAGATGGTCAGACGGTAGCTGGCCGCCGGGTCCAGCCCGGAGATGACGCAGCGGTAGTTCTGACCATCGGTCTTGATATAATAGGTGCTTCCGTTGACGTACTGTGCGCCGCCGGCCACCTTCTGCCAGACGGACACCTTGTACCGCTGGGTACCCTCGGCGGTGCCGTAGCCGGTGATGGTCAGGCTGCCGCCCGGGACGGTGAAGTAATCGGTCTGGCGGCTCCAGATGCCGTTGAACACGAGGTTTAAGCTCCCGTTCACCGCCGCCGAGGCATACTTGGCCGAGGCGTCAGCAATGCCCTCGAGGTTCAGCGGGTCGCTGGTCAGTTCGGCCCAGCGGGTGCTGTCCTCTTCCTGCACCTCATTGTCCGCGCTGTTCTTCATGTCCAGCACAGTCTTGACGCCGGACGCAGCCACAAACAGTACCAGCACCGCCACGACGAGCAGGACGATTCGCTTTGTCTTTTTCATGATCTTTTATCCTCAAATTTTGTTTTAACACGAGGTTTTACACGATTTATATAGTATACCGCATTTTGCTTTTCCATACAAGAGTTCAGGCTGTAGTCAGAGCGGCCAGCGCCGCACGTTCGGCGTCGGCAAGCTCCGGCTGAGCCGACCGGAACAGCGAATCGTACCGGTAGAGCGCCCATCCGCCCGCGCCGAGGCTGTGCAGACTTTCCACCTGCCGGGCAAGAGCGCTGCCCGTACACCACTGGCTCTGGCTGTCCTCGTTGGCACCGCCGTCGCCCTCGCCGATGCGATAGGCCCCCAGCCCGAAGTAGAGGGCCGTGGATGCCGCCCGGGGCATGGCCAGCCACTCCGGCACGATGTTCTCGAAGGCGAAGCGGGTGCTGCCCGACTGGAGGGTATAGCCGCAGCCCCAGTATATCTGCGGGCAGAGGTAGTCCACCACGGCGTTTTCGCCCTCGGCGGCCAGCCATGCTTTCACGTCGCTGTACTGCTGGCCGAGGTCGTTGTCGGGGTTGCCCTGCGGGCTGACGCCGAAACGGAGGGTAGGGTCGGCGGCTTTGACGGCGTCGTGGGCCGCTTTCACCAGCGCGGTGACGTTCTGCCGCCGCCATGCGGCCAGATCCCCCGCGCCGCTGGCGGCGAACTGGGCTGCGTCCAGCGCAGCATCTGTCGTGGGATAAAAATAGTCGTCGAAGTGGATGCCGTCCACAGCATAGTTCTGCACCAGCTCTGCCACGCCCTTCACCACATAGTCTGCGGCTTCCGGGATAGCCGGGTTCAGGTACAGCCCCTCACCCACGGCGCAGACCCCACTCGGGATGTACATTGGCAAGGTTATTTTTCCGCCAGTGCAGGCGGCATCTTCGCCGAGGAGCGGAGGCGATAGGGGTTCACCCACGCTTCCAGCGAAAGGCCCCGGCTGTGTGCTTCGGTGATGAGGACGTCCAGCGGGTCGAAGCCGGGGTCCTGCCCCTGCTCGCCGGTGCAGAGATGGCTCCACGGGAAGAGGGTGCTCCTGTAAAGCGCGTCCCCGAAAGGCCGCACCTGCGCGATGACGGTGTTCAGCCCGATGGACAGACAGTTGTCCATCAGCTCCGCCGCACCGGCACGGAAGGCTTCTTCGGAGGAAAAGTCCATCCCGGCCCATTCCAGATAGCTCACCCAGACGGCCCGCCATTCACCCGAGGGCAGGGCGGCGTTTGGCTCTGCTTCGTCCGTCGGCGGCACCGACGACGCCGAGGCGGTCTGTCCCCGGCCCAGCAGCACCGCTGCCCCGGCCAGCGCGGCACAGCCGGCCCCGGCCAGGAACGCCCGCCGCCCGAACCGGCCCCGCCGGGCGCGGCGTCTTCTCCGCCGCTGGGTCATGCGTCCTCCTGCATCTTATAAAGACTCAGTGCCGCCCAGCCCCGGGCGCAGGCCAGCAGCACCCAGAGCAGGTTCGTCCAGAAACCCAGCGTGGCCATGCCGCCGTATTTCGCCATCAGCAGGAAGAACAGATGGAGCGCTTCGGCGGCACCCACCAGCTGCAGCTGACGCTGGATGGCCATGCCGCGCTTGTACTCAGTACTGAGCAGCAGCGGCCACGCCAGCGCAGAGCAGAGGTAGCCCGCCCAGCCGTTGATCATGTAGCTCACCATCAGCAGCACGAACACGCCGGTGAAGTTGCGTTTTTCCCAGCTTGCCGAGCCTTTTTTCCGCCGCGAGGAAAAGGGCCGCGATGCCCGCCGCGGCGAATGCGATCTGCTCGATGAGGCCGAAGCTGGTGCCGCTCAGGACGGCAAAGCCGTTGAGCATGGAGGCCGCTGCGGAAGCCAGCAGCAGGAAATACCATGTCTTTCGCGTGAATTTGAGTTTCATATCGTCCCTCCCGCCCGCAGAAAGGGCGCAGGCTCCCCCATCAGTTTTTGGAATTTTTCAAATATTATAACACATTTTGGGGCGTGTTGTGTTACAATAAGGAAAACTCGACACAAATTCCATCGGGAGGCGCACATGAACGCTGTTTTTTCCATCCTTCTTCTCGCAGCCATTCTGGGCTTTATCGTATTTCTGCTGTCTAAGAAAGACCAGAACCGCCGCAGCCAGTACGGCCCCAGCGGCCTGTCCGAGTTCCGCACCGACCTGCCGCTGGACGACTGCTTCGACCGGCTGGACCAGCACAGCCCGGACGATGTCTTTGCCTACGAGTGCCGCCGGGAGAACGACGGCGGCTTCACCCTCCACCTGACGCTCCATCAGCCCACCCAGCAGCCGCTGGACACCCTCTACACCCTCCGGTTCGACCCGGGCCGCCAGACCATCGTGACCCTCATCTTCATCCGGGAAGCTTTTGGCTACAAAGAGCCGCTGTTCCAGCCCGCGATGCTGGACGAGTTCATGCTGCGCAAGTTCGACGCCCGCCGCACAAAATAATTCCGGCAAAAGGATTTGCTTTTTTCTGACTTTTTTGGTATACTTATAGGTAGTCCATGTGCGGCAGACCGCCGTCTTCGTGGGCCAGTAGCTCAGTTGGTCAGAGCTGGCGGCTCATAACCGCTTGGTCGCGGGTTCAAGTCCTGCCTGGCCCATAACAAAAAGAACCCCGGCTTAGGCTGGGGTTCTTTTTGTTATTGATGAAATGATATGCTTATCTTATCACTTTCCGCAGCGTCCCAAACAGCCGCTTCACGTCAACAGGCTTTGCCAGATGGGCGTCCATGCCGACGGAGAGGGCTTTCTGGCGGTCTTCGTCGAAGGCGTTGGCCGTCATGGCGATGATGGGGATGGTGCGGTAATTGCCCGACAGATTGCGGATGAGCTTCGCCGCCTGATAGCCGTCCATGTTGGGCATCTGGATGTCCATGAGGATGGCATCATAATAGCCCGCCGGGTGGGCTTTGAGTGCCTCGATGCAGAGTTCACCGTCGGCAGTACGCTCCACGGTAAGGCCGCTCTCTTCCAGAATGGTCACGACGATCTCAGCGTTGAGGTCGTTGTCCTCGGCCAGCAGGATGCGGCAGCCCTTGAGCTGGGCCGCGTCGCCCTCTGCGTCCTGCTCCTCTACGCTCTTCTGGGCCTCATCCGCCAGTGGGAACCCAAGGGTGATGGTCACAGTGGTTCCTGCGCCCAGCTTGCTCTGCACGTCGATGCTGCCGTGCATCCACTCCACGAGAGCCTTCACGATGGGCAGGCCGAGGCCGGTGCCGATGACTTTGCTCTCAGTGCTGGTATGCTCACGGGTGAACTCCTCGAAGATATGGGGCAGATACTCCTCGCTCATACCGATGCCGTCGTCCTGAACAGTAAAGGTATAGCGGCCCGTCTTCGGCTTCTCAGCCGGCAGTTCTTTCACCGACACCGCAATATGTCCGCCCTCGGGCGTATACTTGATGGCGTTGCTGATGACATTCAGCAATATCTCCCGCACTTTGGTGCGGTCGCTCACAATATAGGGATGTTCGACATCCGTATGGTAGGTGCAGGTCAGCTTTTTCTGCTGGACAGAGGGCTCAAATACGTCTGAGAGCGTCTGCATCAGCACGCACAGGTCGCCGGGTTCTTCTTTCAGCACGGCCTTGCCGCTCTCGATGCGGGCCATTTCCAGCACATAGTTGATGAGCGAGAGCAGAAATGCGCTGGACGAGCGTATCTTCTCGGTGTAATCCAGCACCTTGTCCTTCTCGTCGATGTGCTTTTCCAGAAGCTCCGAAAAGCCGATGATGGCGTTCATCGGGGTGCGGATGTCATGGCTCATATTGAACAGGAAGCGGGTCTTTGCCTCGTTGGCTGCCCGGGCCTCCTGTGCAGACTTTTCAAGGGCCGCTTCGTGCTGCAGGTCCTTCTGGTGCCGGTTCATGAGCTCCCAGCAGGCATAGGCCGCCATCATGCCAATGATGGTGGCGATGACGATGCCCAGCAAGAGCTGCTGGTCCGAGAACCACCCGGCTTTCGGAATAATTTCAAAATACCATGTATCGTTGGGGACGCTGCACGCAACTTCCAGCGCATTGCCGGGGAAATCCTCTTCGCTCTCCGCGATGACGATCTTTTCGCCGGTATAGGGGTCTTTTTTCCAGATTTGATACCGGTAGCCAGCATCCTCCATCTTGTCCAGCTCGACCTCCTCAATGAAGTCGTCCCACTGTAAAACAAGGATGGAGAAGCCCCAGAACGAGCGCTCTCCCTTTTCACTATAGGTATAGATGGGGTCGAACAGCAGCGCGCCCGTGCCGCCCTGCACCAGCTCGAAGGGACCAGCGATGGTGTACATCCCGCTGTTCTTGGCAAGGTTTGCTTCCTTTTTGCGGGCGGGGTTATGCAGCATATCGAGCCCGATGGCCGCCTCGTTGCCCGCTACCGGGTACACCTGGGAGACGACGCCGTCTTTCGCCAGCTCGTGGGTCTTGATGACGCTGCTGCCATCCTGCATATTGCTGGATATAACTGCAAACTCCTCTTCACGGAGCACACGGCCCGACTCGATATATTTTTTGATGAAGTCCGATTCTGCCAGATAGCGGTTCACCTGGGAAGACACACGGCTGATGGTGGACTCGGCCGCATAGACAGCCCGCAGCCGCTCGTCTTTTTCCTGATTGAGCGAGAGAAGCCGGAGCGAAAACAGCGCCACCACAAATGTGAGCAGGAAGACCACTGCGGGCAGGATGACGTCCCTGCGGGCAAATTTTTTGAGTGCCATTGCTCGTTTCCTCCTGTTCCGGTATTTCCGTTTTATACCATTATAAGAAATCCGGGTGCAAAAGTAAATCATCCGCCCCGAAAATTCACAAAAGTGTGCAGTAATGGAAAAAGCCCGGTGGTTTCAACGAACCATCGAGCTTTTTCTTGGCGGAGTAGGAGGGATTTGAACCCTCGCGCCGTTGTTTAGACGACCTACGCCCTTAGCAGGGGCGCCTCTTCGGCCTCTTGAGTACTACTCCAGAGCAAAGTGCGTTACACTTATTCAAAAAAAAATGGCGGAGAGAGTGGGATTCGAACCCACGGTACGTTGCCGTACGGCAGTTTTCAAGACTGCTTCCTTAAACCACTCGGACATCTCTCCTCGTGGGCACTCGCACACGCCGTACCGAATGCCTATTTAATTTACCAGATTTCAGCGGCGCTGTCAAGCCCAAAATCAAAATTTCCGCTCATTGTGCGCATTTTTGTGCGGAACGACAACTTTTCTTCGAGAAAAAGC
>ENA-OPYX01001895-OPYX01001895.1-human-gut-metagenome-genome-assembly--contig:-NODE-1895-length-10246-cov-2.900978_pt1 | contig 10246 bp, 16 predicted proteins | sample MGYA00242639_ERZ504486 | MGnify/ENA primary metagenome ERZ504486 (study PRJEB26092, sample SAMD00036296) | human gut metagenome | host: Homo sapiens | study: EMG produced TPA metagenomics assembly of... | reverse complement strand
TCTATACAGTAGGCTATGATGGCAAGAGATATAATAAAGAATACGATTCAGAGGGTAACAAGAACAGAATGTTATCCAATCTCCTTAGAAGATACAAGAACGAGAAATCTCCGTCTGTCATAGCTAAATAACTACAACGTAGTTTCCTAAAAACAAACATACATAAAAACCATAGCAGAAATGCGTACTGAAAGGCTTATTCTTTTCGGTACGCATTTTTTTTGCGTACTGAAACAGACTCGTTTTCTACACACATGGGCATTAGCTAAAATGCTTTGTACCCCTTATTTCTGCCCTAATTTTGCAGTGTCAAAAGGGAACAAATAAGCAAGTGCGCATAGCTTTAGCAGTCCTATAATGACCTAATAATTAATGTATAATATTAAAAGGATGAACTTATGAAATTAATTAATTTTTTAATTGGTGAGATAGAAAACACAGTAGAGAATACAAAGGTAAGTGCAGCATTCGTACAAGAACTCAAAGAAGCATTCTCTATGTCTCCCATCAAAACCGATATGCGTTTCAAACAATCTTCAAAAGGTGAACTGATTATATCGGTTACGGTTGTTTACGCTACTGGCATGACACAACATTTTGAGGGTGCAGGAGATGCAGACCTTATTTCGGCAATACATTTCGGCATGGCTAAAATGATAAACGGCTTGCACGACTACAAAGCAGAGGAACATGAGGTCGAAATTGCCCAAGAGGGTGAAAACTTGGTAATGGAACTGTTCAAGCAGTACATGAACTCCACTATGAGGGGCTATATTGAAGCGGACTGGTACAACAACAGCGGCGAGCGTTACCGTTGCGTGAGATTTTCTTCCACATTCAACGGGAATGTAAAGTTCTGCATGAAAGCAACGGATGAAGTGAACAGCCTTATCTGTGAAGCCTGCAAACCCGAATGGATGAAGAAATCAGAAGCGGAAGCCAAACAACAAGTTCCCAAACAGAATGAAGTAGCCTAAACAATCAGCTTGGAAGGAAGTCGAGGGAACAATCTCTCTCGGCTTTCTTTTTAATCGGAACAGAGAAAATGAAACAGATACAGTTTGCCCAAACATATAATAATGAAGCTGCACACAGACAAGTGAAGCTACTAATGAAACAACACAAGCAGCTTTATATCCAAGTGAACGGTGAAGCATGGATTAGCAGTCAAGGAGTAACGAGTATAAGATACCAACTCAACGCACAAGGCTGGCAGTGGATTCTTAATTATCTGCAAACGGGAGATTATGAGGATTTTGGAGTATTCCCGTCCAGACTATCCAAGCTATGCAGCGAGTTCCAAGAGGATGTGGTAAAAGAACTAATAGAACAGAAATACAATATTGCAAGAATCCCTTTTTTTACGGGAAACCGAAGCCTATATAAGACTTAGAGGGCTGTTCCGTTTCGGAAAACTCTTTTTCAGCATAAGGAGAAGCGATGAATTTATAGATTATCTAAACAGCAAAGGATTATGATTACTCTACATAAAGGTCAATACCTGTCTGACGTAATGAGTGAGATTCCGTCAAACTGCATACTTTCCAAAAGAATACCCGGCTGTGGTGCTACCACTTTGGAGCTTGAAACCCAAAGAAATTCCATTATCGTAGTTCCCAATGTACCCGTCATCAAAAGCAAGTGCGGAAAATACAGCAATCTGTTAGGCGTTTATGAAGATGTCACAACAGATAAGATTCGCAATTATCTGACTAATAACAGACTACATAAGATAATGACTACTCCCGAAAGTTTTGGAAAAGTGAAAAACGCTTGCAGTGGTATTGACATTTATAATCATTTCTTCCTGCTGATGGATGAATGCCACCAATTAATCAAGGATGTGGATTACAGAACGGACATAGTGCTGCCCATGAATGACTTTTTTCGTTTCAAAAGCAAGGCTCTTGTTTCCGCCACTCCTATCGGATTCAGTGACCCAAGATTTAAAGAATTTGAAACAGTCGAAGTAAGTGCCGATTATGATTACAGACAAGGAATTGCGGTTACACATACTTATAATATATACAAGGCAATAAGTGAATATTTAGGCAATCACACAGAGGGAACTGTCTGCTTTTTTCGTCAATTCTGTGGTAATGATTTACTCCATAATGAAACAATTCGGCATATTGGAGGATTCTACCGTTTACTGTGCGCCAAAAAGCCGTTTGAAACTGAAAAATGAATACTCCTTTGATAATGCTTATAATGATTGGAACGCAGATACCATGAAGAAATACAACTTCTTCACTGGCAGATTCTTTACGGCATTCGACTTGGATTTGCCTTATCAGCCCGATTTGGTAATGGTTACAGACCCTTATAATTCCGAATATACCATACTTGACATAGATACGGACTGCATACAGATTTGCGGAAGATTCCGTAACGGTATAAAATCGGCAACACATATCTATCGGGTGAATCCCGAAATCATAACCAAAGACAGGGAACAGATAGAATGGGAAATTTCGGCACATGAATTTGCCTATAACACGATACAAACCTTATACAAAAGTGCGGATAACAGAGAAAGCAGATTCGCTTTCGGTGCAGTTCTTGAAACCATGCCGTTCCGTAAATTCCTATATTCGGACTTTACAAAGAACTGGTTTGCCATAGACAATGAGATTAATTCCGTATTGGTGAACAACAGATACCAATCAAGACAAGAAATAAAGAACTGGTACAATGACTGCCATTTCTTCAATCCCACATTTGAGAATTGCGAATATAACGAGAATGACGAGAAATTAAAGATTGCCAAGACTACACGCTCGGTAAAGGACAAACACAGAAAAATGGTACAACTTCTTAGTGAAATGGAAACTCCCTACTCGGAATACGCCTTAGATTTCATTAATGATATGCGGAAGATTGACCCGTTCATTGTGGAAGCGTTTGAGACTTTGGGCAAAGAGAGGATAGAAGAACTTAATTATATTGATAGGAAAATCAGAGAGGAAATGATTCTGACACAACGTAAGGGGAATAAAGTTGTCAGACTGGTTAAGAATATATTCAAGGTTGGCAACAGATATTCCAATGAGAAAATAGTTAATGAATTAACGAGAATATATGAGAGATTGAACATACACCCCGAAGAAAATATAGAACCGAAACTTATCGGTCTCTATTATCAAGCAAATCCATTTAAATCGGGTAATATAAGAGGCTATCAATTAAATTCGGAATTAGTTTAGCTAAATGGGACAAAATCTCATTTTCTTGCCTTTCTATACCCGATACAGAAATTAAGTAAAATGTCCCTATCAACCTTAATAACTAATGAAACAGAGTAATTTTCGTACTAACTAATAATATACAGTCGCAGGAAATTCTTGCGGCTTTTATTTTTGGCGCAGAACCACAGTCCCACATTTTCCCCGATTCCGATTTTCCGAATATTTCCACGTTAGGAAGAGTTATATAGCCTATACTTTATAATATACCACATACAGCTAATACCATTAAAAAGACTACCTAACTAAAGAATCACCTATATTCAGTTTTGCTAAAAGTCAAGAGAGCAAATATTATAAGGTACTTTATACAGAAAGCCCCCCTCCCCATTCAATCAGTAACCTTAAATATATAAGAGTGTCTGCCTTTACAGTGTACTACCCCCTTAGTCCCCCTCTGTATATTGATATAAAAAAGAATTATTAATCATTTAAACTTTTATCAATATGAGAAATTTAGTTATCATGCCAACAGAGAACAAAGAGAGAATGAATTTAGGTGAGTTTGCAGAAGAAGCAACCATTATTGAAGAAACTGCAACACCTAAAAGGGTAAATCATTTCATTGAGGCAAACACCCAAGAAGCTACCTTGCAACATTTGAAAAATGACTGCATTACTCCCGTTTTTGCAAAAGACAATGAGCTTACAGTAAACCATGCTGCATTTATTGAAACAGTTTGGGAAGCTGCAAACTCCTACTACAATGGTGAGACTATTGGAACACCCAATGTTCGTGTTAGTCATGTGATTAAGGGTCGCATTCCCGAAGCTATCCACAAACCTGCCAATCAGTTGTTGGAATCAGACAAAACCATCTACTATGAGAGGGCAGCTTTCAGTATTGACATTCCTACAATCTATGAAACGGTTGAGGGTAACAAGTTGAACCTTTCAATAGTAGGGGTTAGAGCCTATAACCAAATGAATCTGTATTCAAAGAAAGTTCCAGAGTTGTTTAGGTTGGCTATTGGCTTTAAGAACCAAGTATGTTGCAATATGTGCATCTTTACAGACGGTTACAAGGATGATTTAAGAGTGAGCAATACAAGTGAACTTTACCGTTCTGCCTTGGAACTGTTCAACAACTACAATCCTGCCAAACATCTGCATTTGATGCAAAAGTTGGGCAATACTTCAATGAGTGAGCATCAATTCTGCCAAATATTGGGTAAAATGAGACTTTATCAGTGTTTGCCCAATGGCTACCAAAAGAGACTGCCAAGAATGTTGCTTACTGATACACAAATAAACAGTGTTGCAAAAGCCTACATTAATGATGAGAACTTTGGCAGCTTTGGAAATGACTTGAATATGTGGAAATTTTATAATTTGCTCACTGGAGCAAATAAAAGTTCATATATTGATTCATTCTTAGACCGCTCTTTAAATGCTACTGAAATGGCAGTTGGAATTAATGCAGCCTTGCATGGGGATGAGCATTACAAATGGTTTATTGACTAATTAATGAGAGGACATCTATTTATTAGGTGTCCTTTCTTATCTATTTTACAAACCTTTTAAATAATGAGATATGGAATTACAAGAAAGCCGTGAATATAAGGCTGCAAAAGAATTGGAAAGAGCTTTGAATGATATGAGTTGGAATCCTCAAAAATTTGCTGAAAGTACAAGATATTATCACCGTACATTACAGCAGGAATTAATGAAAACCATTGTGGCAATCATTAAAATGGTTGGTGATAAGGGGTACAGAACAGACCTTAGAAATCAAGCCTCACATGAACTTTGCAGAAAGATTATTGACAGTGGGGTATTGGATGATTGTTACTTGCCTTTTATATAATGTAATGAGAGGACATCTATTTATTTAGGTGTCCTTTCTTTTTTATTCACTTAAAAATACTACAAAATGGAAGATAATGGAAAATTGATTTTATGGGGTACATTGGTAGTTCTACTACTGATAATGATTGGTATTATCAATCCTTTTTTGCTGATACTGATTTTATCCATCTTTATTTATGCGCAATCTTAGTTACACTTTTTATTGGAATGGGACAAAGTTTGAAATTTCTGTTGTTATCATACCTTTTTCAGAAATAGAGAATTTTGTCCCGTTCTCTAATATACAGTAACTTTCAAAAACTGCAATGTAAGAGAAACTACAAATAATGGTTATATCTAAATCTGATAGGGCATAGTTCCAAGCCAAACAGATTGCGATAACGTAATTAGCCCTACATTAATGCAAGCGTAAGAAAATTATCTTTTTAAAAAGCCATGATATGGCTTGTAGTTTATGGTATGTGCAATTTTGGGGAACTACTTATATGCCATACTAATCTACTGATTATTTAGCTATTCCATAAAATAATTTCTGAATTATGCAAACATATGCAAAGTATTGAAATACAGTTTATTTTGATAATTCAAATTAAACACATAGCTTTGCAGTGTCCGTTTACAAAATCCCATTTATTTAATCATTTAAAATTTATCAGCTATGAGTAATCTTAAAACTTACTTCAAGAAAAGTGTGTCCGTATGTAAGAAAAGCTCTGCCTATATAAGAGCTATACTCGTTCTTGCAAAGGCACTATATCATGCAATGGTGGGCAATGGAAATTATGAGGTATCATTTACCAAGATAGGGCGCAAATGGTACTGTAATGTTCCGGGCTTTCCCAAAGAACTGTTTGAACATACGCTCATGGTTGGTGGTGCATCCAACTATCTTGAATATTACTCTCGTGGAGAAAATGAGATTGTGGCTACTATCAGAATTGCTAAAGAATGGGAAGATAAGTTTTATTGCGGAGTTAGATTATATAAGGTAAGTTCCACTTTAACGGGTGGTGCTTTCTATAAAGACCCAAGCGGAAATTTTGGTGAAGAACTTTGGCTTTGTCCCGTTACTCTATTCTTATTGGGCAAATACCCGAAACTAATCTTTATCTATAAGATTAACAAAAACTACCTGCATTGTCCCATCTGTATTGAGTGATTGGGCAAATTTATCCTCACAGATACCGCTATAATTGCAAATGAATCACTAATTTTGTGGTCTAATTAACTAAAAACACAATAGATATGGAAGGTATGTTCTCTTTAGGCAATGTTGGATTATGGAGAATGGCAAGCAATGGCTATATGTCTCTAACTGGAGAAGTGGGTGAATTATTCATTACCAAAATTTTAGGAACTATCATTCTTAAATTGAAATATAAAGATATTGTTTACGCAGTTTCAAAAACGCAAATGAAAGATATTTTAGAGTACCAACCTCGGAAGGTGGATATTTCTTCTACTTTGACAGCTTTAATGAATTAAAAGAGGCTATTGAAAAAGGCAAATAGCAGACTGATTATTAAATAGTTCGCAGTATTTGCGGACTTTTTTTATATCCATTATGAAGATTAGATACTTCTTTCATTCATTACTTAGTTAGGCAACAAACCCATATACCTTATAATCTCTAATAGAACTACATCTTTCAATCCGCAGAAACTACGGGTACTTTTTTCGGGAAGAAATCTTCTTATAGTCCCCATTCAAAAAAAGTACCTGCTTATGCTATTACAAAGAAAAGAAGCTGAATACTTCTCTAATTACTTACTAAAGATATGCTTTAGAACATTTAGAACTGCATTTATCAGCGTTTTATCTTTAGCTATTCAAAACTTTTCGCTAACTTTGCAACAATTCCAGTAGTCTTAATGCGTTAGACACTGAAAGGACATATTTAACGAAAAGGTGTTATTGAAATTATCTTTATTGGTAAATTCTCGCAAAATTTTCCTGTAGCAAAGATAATGGACGGTAGCACCACATCTTTGGTATGTATAGCCATTATTGGCTTTCTACATATCCTTTGGTGTGGGCTATTGTCTTTATCCGCTACGAGGCAATGCGAGAAGCCCACCAATGGATAAGGATGATAAGTTCCCACACCTTATTTTTTTATTCGCTTCTTCGGGGAATTGGGAAGTACAATATTAGTGAGCAATGAAGAAGATTATTTCAATTTTAGCTTTTACAGTATTGCCAACAGTTGCTTATTCACAACTTCCATTAGTTGAATACAAACCCGTAATAGTTGGCAAAAGTAATAACAACAGTAGCAACGAACATAACCAAGGTAATAGTAATGAGTATTTCCCGAATGTGCCTTCATATTCTACTCCTAATCGTTCCACCACACAAAACTATCAGACAATAGGAGCATATTTTTTTGATACAAGTTCACAGAATTTTAAAAGAACGAAAATTAAAATCAATTTCGGGGAATCCTATTCGGGAGAAACTGAAATCTATGTTAGGGCAGTATTAGACCGTTCTTTATATAGAGAAAGTTGGAGAGACTGTAACAACAGAGCCGTTAGGGTCAATGCTTTGTTAGACAAGGAAATTATAGTGAATAATTTTGAATGGAAAGTAGAGCATACGGCTTTGGGTACTATTTACTTTAATTACTAATTGTTGAGATTATGAGAACTTTTATTCTGATTTTGTTTTCTCTATGCTTTGTCACCATATATGGGACAAATACAGAAAGTAATGATGTTGCATTATCCATAAACCAAAATTTTCAAGGCAGTTTTTCCTATAAATATGGTGAACGGAGAATAGACAAAGAACTGATATATACATAATTTAGGGAATAATGTTCAATCTTATATCGCAAGTAAAAATTGGAATGAATAATAAATGTGAGGAATTTAGAAATGCGTATGGGAAATATATGGATGCACTGAAAAAAGACAGACTATCCGCAGATGATTTTGGAACAATATATGATTCTAAAGGAGAGTTAGGAAATGCTGACAATGATGATTATTGGTATGACAACAAAGGAAATAGGATAAGTGGTGCGGAGTACAGAGCTTTAAGTGTACGCAAACAAAAGAAGTATCGGGCTTTTTATGCCAATAAAGAAGTTGCCACATATTTCAATGAGATTGCCAAGGCCATAGTAAACAGAAGGTATTCAGATTAACAATCGAACTATACGGTTATGAAAAAATATTTATTAGGACTTCTACTGTTTTTCGTTTCATGTGGAATAGGTAAAACCTATCTATATGAATTAGACTTTACGGAAGATAAAGACAGAAAATCGGGAAATATATTCAATGTGTTCGTACATGACAAAAAAGGTAACGCTTTCGATGGAACAGCATGGTCAAGCGATGGGAAAAACTCTATCCATAGAAGTAAACAATGGCATTCTTGTTTGCTTAAAGATGTATTATGAAAATGGGGAAATGGCTACATATAGCACATTACAACAACGTACCTATTATGATAAAGATGGGAATGTGATAAGCGAAACAGATTTTAGAGCAGGAATAGATTCTGAAACTTTGTCACGCATGAGGATGGCTTCAATGGAGTTAGAGAAAAGATAGCTTAGATAACAGCCCAATATGATTCAAACCTCAATAATATATAATTAAAGTAGCTAAGTATGAAGCAGTTAAATAAATGCGTGTTGTTTTTTATCGTGCTATTCCTCAATACTACTTATCTATTTGCAGACATTGGTAATCGTGGTAGATGGGATAACGGTGGAACTTCTAATTTTGGAATGTCCTTATGGGTACTTTTGGGTATTATCGCAGGAGGATTCTTTGCATGTATTTTTATTAAAAACGGCTTGGAGAATGGATTCAAAGACAAGGAACTGAATAAAACTGGATGTATGTCAATAATTGCTACTATTGTTGGATTATTGGTTTTAGTATCTATGTGTTCACATTAAATAGAAGTATGTATGAAATTCAAATTCTTAGCATTCATATTAATCGCATTCAGTATCAATCTATATGCTGATGAATACAAGTTTGATTATGCAGTTATTGACAATGAGAAAGTGACGACTGTAAGTGACTTCAAATATTACAGCCCATCTTATTAGTGAATCTAAAGCTACTGTAACTTATAAAAATGAGACCGTTACTCTAATATCTAAAGATGGTTACGAATACAAAGGCTTTGGTGAAAGTGGAGTGGTAATCGTTTCTAATAGAGTGAATGGTGTATTAAGTAGAATTACCATAGGAGGAACTTTTAGAGGACAAACCGTTATACTTGTTTATAAGCGGATTAATAGCAAATAACATCTTGATAATTATGGATATTCTCAAATATATTGTATGTCTGATTATTGCAGCTATCATTTATTTTATAGTCGGGCTTATTGCTTGGAATATTGTATGTTCATGGGTTGATATGTCATCTTGTACATTAGTGGAAATTAGTAATTATAGAATATACACATACTCTGGAATAGCTTGTATTTCCGCGATTATAGCTGAAATAAGAGTAGGAATAAAAAATGGGCGTGATATGGACGGGGCATGTACAATTCTATTTGTCACTGGATTTCTTGCACTTATGGCTAATCATTGGGAAAGCATGTGGGATAGTGTCGCTGTTATCCTAACTATTTTATACAATATTATAAATATTGTAATAATGGCATATTGCTTTTATAAGAGTAATGAATGATATTTCCATTTACATAAACTACCATGAAAAATACTGTTATCCTTTTAATTAGCATAGCTACATTTATAGCCTGCACCAAACAAAAAGCGGAACAAGTTTCTACCATAGACAGCACTTTACAAGTAAGTGTTGATTCTATCCTGCAAAACAAGCTATCCGAACTTAATGCTACGGTAGGGCAAGTTATTATAATGGAAGTACGGACGGGAGAAATTAAAGTTTCTGTTGGTTCTGATTCTATTCTGCAAGAATCGGGATTAGTGCGTATCGCTTCACTTTTGGCAGTATTGGAAACAAAGGCAGTCAAACTATCCGATTCGATAGATGTTGCAGATGGTGTCTTAGCTATTGGTAAAGATACATTGTGCGACCATAATTGGCATAGGGGTGGATATGGAAAAAATCACAGTGGAACAAGGCTTTGGAGTAGCATCCAATATCGCCATTACAAAATGTAAAAAAAGTATTTGAGATGAACAAGCCTTTTCGGAAGCACTTGCAAAGTATGGTTATCAAGTGAAAGACAC
>ENA-OPYX01001894-OPYX01001894.1-human-gut-metagenome-genome-assembly--contig:-NODE-1894-length-10247-cov-2.887846_pt1 | contig 10247 bp, 10 predicted proteins | sample MGYA00242639_ERZ504486 | MGnify/ENA primary metagenome ERZ504486 (study PRJEB26092, sample SAMD00036296) | human gut metagenome | host: Homo sapiens | study: EMG produced TPA metagenomics assembly of... | reverse complement strand
CACGTCATGAAATTTGCCGGTATCATCGCCGAATACGACCCCCTTCCACAATGGCCACGCATGGGCAGCTGGCGCAGGCAAAAGCGCTGGGTGCAGAGCGCCGTCGCCGTCGCCATGAGCTGTTCGCTAGTGCAGCGAGGGGCGCTGCCCCTCCTGCCCGAAGCTGTCCGCACCCGGTCCGCCCTCACCTGCGGGGCTGACCTTGTGTTTGCTCTGCCTGCTCCCTGTGCCTGCGCGGGGGCAGAGCGTTCGCCCGGGCGGGCGTGCGCTGCTTGCCGCCGCTGGGTGCGACGGTCTGGTGTTCGGTGCCGAAACGCCCGACGCGGCTCTTCTGATGGAGGCCGCCGAGCTTCTTGACAGCGGCTCCTACCGCGCCGCCCTGAAAGCCCAGCTTGCGGGCGGCGCACGGAGCTTTGCCGCCGCGCGGCAGGCCGCCGCGGCGAAGCTTGCATCTGACGAGCGGGTCGCCGCCCTGCTGGACAAGCCCAACAACAACCTCGCTGTCGAATACTGCCGGGCCATCCGCAGCCTTGCGCCTCGGATGGAGGCTTATCCCCTGCCCCGGCAAGGCGCGAACCACGGTGAGGCGCTCCACTCTGCCCATGGGCAGTTCGCCAGCGCCAGCGCACTTCGCAAGCTCTGGGCCGAGGGCGGAGCGGACGCCGTCGCGCCTTACGTTCCCGAGGCGGTCTTCCCGCTTTATCAGGAGGCTTATGCCGCCGGGCAGTACACCGATTTTTCCGCCGCCGGGCGGTGCGAGCTGGCCCTTCTCCGGTCTGCCTGCCGGGGCAAAGCGCCCTTTGCAGACATCCGCGGCGTCTCCGAAGGACTGGAGCACCGTCTGGAAGCCGCCGTCCGTACCAGCACCACCTACGACGAACTTCTGGACGCTCTCACCACCGTCCGCTACCCCCGGGCGCGGATGCGCCGCCTCGCCATGGACGCCGCGCTGGGCTGCACCGCCGACAGTCTCCCCGCCCTTCCGCCCTATCTCCACCTGCTGGGAGGGAAGAAGGATGCCCTTCCTTTATTAAAAAATTGCACCCTCCCTGTCTCCCACTCGCTGGCCCGTCTGCGGGGGTCAGGCGATGCCTGCACCCAGATGGTCGAGGCGCAGCTTGCCGCCGCCGATTTTGGTACGCTCTGCCGCGTTTCACCCGAGGCCATGGGCGGTCTACTCGTCAAAAAAATATCTTTTTGACGTAATGACAGAAATTTTTCTGCAAATTTTGTCATTTCGGCACTTGTATGCCGAGGCAGTTTCGGTGTATTATAGTAAAGATACTTGGATACAACACCGCCTGTTCGACAGGTACAAGGAGGAATCATGGCACTTCACGTTCTGGACGAAGCCAACCGCTGCCTCGGCTGCAAAAAGCCGATGTGCCAGCAGGGCTGCCCCATCCACACCAACATCCCCGAGGTCATCCGCCTGCTCAAGGACAATCACCTCGACGACGCCGGCCGGATGCTGTTTGAAAACAACCCCCTGACCACTGTGTGCAGCCTCGTGTGCAACCACGAGAACCAGTGCGAGGGCCACTGCATCCGCAACCGGATGCCCAGCCACGACCCCGTCCACTTCTCCATCATCGAGGACTACATCTCCACCACCTACGCCAACAAGATGACTTCCGGCCCCGCCCCCAGGAACGGCATGAAGGCCGCTGTCGTCGGCTCCGGCCCTGCGGGCCTGACCGTCGCCGTCCTGCTGGCACGCTGGGGTTACGATGTCACCATCTTCGACGCCCGCGACAAGATCGGCGGCGTCATGCGGTACGGCATCCCCAACTACCGCCTGCCCGACAGCGTGCTGGACGACTTCCAGTACCGCCACCTCGAGCTGAAGGGCATCCACGTCCGCCCCAATACCGCCATCGGCAAGACCATCACCATCGACGACCTCTTCCGGGACGGCTACAAGAGCGTCTTTATCGGCGCTGGTCTGTGGAAGGCCAATGCCATGCACATCAAGGGCGAGACGCTGGGCAACGCGGCCTCGGCATCGACTATCTGGCCAACTCCAAGGCCTTCCAGCTGGGCGACGACATCGCCGTCATCGGCGTGGGCAACTCCGCCATGGACTGCGCCCGCACTGCCATCCGCAACGGCGCACGCCACGTCACCTGCTACGCCCGCCGCGACGAGGAGTGCATCAGCGCTTCCGAGCATGAAGTGCGGTACGCCAAGCTCGAGGGCGTGGGCTTCCGCTTCTGCAAGGCTCCGGTGGAGATCCGTGAGAACGGCATCATCTGCCGCGACACCGTGAAGGGCGAGGACGGCAAGTTCACCCAGGTAGAGGGCAGCGAGACCTTCTACCCCCACACCGGCGTCATCGTCTCGGTGAGCCAGGGTTCTGAGAACTCTCTCGTCAAGACCACCACCGGCATCGAGACCAACCAGCGCGGCCTGCTCACCGTCAACGAGGACGGCAGCACCACCCGCGAGGGCGTGTTCGCCGGCGGCGACGCCGTCATGGGCGCGCGCACCGTTGTTGAGGCCGTGGCCATCGCCAAGAAGGTGGCCGAGTCCATGGACGCCTACATGAAGGCCCTGCCCGCCGACAACACTCCCGACCCCTACGCCGATATTCCGGTGTTCTCCACCCCGACTTCTGACGTTCTGGCAAAGCAGGGCATCTAAATCCTGATCTTCAAGGCTGCTGTGCAAAAGCGCGGCAGCCTTTTCTTTTTGTAACATTTCTGTTTCTTTGCCAATCTTAGCCGCTCTTTTGTTGACGGACTTTTGTCTGTTTTTGTATACTTAACAATGAAATATTTCTCAATTCCAACGCCCGGCGGCACTGCTTCCGGGCGTGAAAGGCTGGTGGACATCATTATCAAATCATCCATCCCCAAACTTCGGGAGAAGCTGCTGGAGGCACTGCAGGCCGTCCTGCCCATCGCGGCCATCGTGCTGGTGCTCTGTTTCAGCATCGCCCCTGTTTCCCCGAGCATCCTGCTCTGCTTTCTGCTGGGCGCTGCCATGATCATCGTCGGCATCATGTTCTTCACTCTGGGTGCCGAGATGAGCATGACCCCCATGGGCGAGCGGGTCGGCTCCATGCTCACCCGGAGCCAGAACCTCTTTCTCATCATCGGCGTAGGTTTCCTGCTGGGCTTCCTTATCACCATCTCAGAGCCTGACTTACAGGTGCTTGCCAATCAGGTACCCTCCATCCCCAACATGACCCTCATCCTCTCGGTGGCTGCGGGCGTGGGCATCTTCCTCGTCATGGCCTTCCTGCGTATGCTGCTGGGCATCCCGCTGCCCCGGCTGCTGGTCATCTTTTACGCTGTCATCTTCCTTCTGGCTGCATTTGTGCCGAAAGAGTTTCTGGCCGTGGCCTTCGACTCCGGCGGCGTCACCACCGGCCCTATGACCGTTCCCTTCATCATGGCGCTGGGCGTCGGCGTGTCGGCCATCCGTTCCGACCGCCATGCAGCGGACGACAGCTTTGGCCTCGTAGCCCTCTGCTCCGTGGGTCCCATCCTCGCCGTCCTCATCCTCGGCATCGTCTTCAATGCCAGCGAGAGCAGCTATCTGCCGCCGGTCATCCCCGAAGTGGGCGACTCGGTGGAGCTGTGGCAGCTGTTCAGCGAGGGCCTGCCCACCTATCTGCACGAGATCGCCACTTCCCTGCTGCCCATCGTCGTGATGTTCGGCATCTTCCAGCTCGCCGCTCTCCACATCGACCGGCGGACGCTGGGCCGCATCGGCGTAGGCCTCGTCTATACTTACATCGGCCTCGTGCTCTTCCTCACCGGCGCGAACATCGGCTTCATGCCCGCCGGCAACTACCTCGGTCAGGTCCTGGGCGGCCAGAGCAGCCGGTGGCTGCTCATCCCCATCGGGATGCTCATCGGCTACTTCATCGTCCGGGCCGAGCCGGCGGTCTATGTCCTCAACAAACAGGTCGAAGAAGTCACCGACGGTGCCATCTCCGCCGGGACGATGGGCGCGGCCCTCTCGGCCGGCGTCGCCCTCTCGGTGGGCCTTGCGATGGTGCGCGTCCTCACCGGCATCTCGATTCTGTGGTTCCTCATCCCGGGCTACCTCTTCGCCATCAGCATCTCCTTTGTGGTGCCGAAGCTCTACACCGCCATCGCCTTTGACGCCGGCGGCGTGGCCTCCGGCCCCATGACGGCCACCTTCCTGCTGCCGCTGGCGCAGGGTGCCTGCATCGCCGTAGGCGGCAACATCGTCACCGACGCCTTCGGCGTGGTGGCCATGGTCGCCATGACGCCCCTCATCACCGTCCAGCTCATGGGCCTTGTGGCCCAGCTCAAGACCCGCAAGGCCCGCAGCGCCCAGCCCCTGCTGGATACTGCCGCCCTGCTGGCCGGACTGCCGGACGACGCCATCATCGAACTGTAAGGAGGCTTTGCCGTGAATACGCTTTACTGGCTGGTCACCATCACCGACCGCCCCACGACAGACGCCTTTCTGAAGCTGTATAAGAGCTTCGGCGTCGATGTCAGTCTGCGCACTGTGGGTGCCGGCACCGCCGTTCAGGAGACGCTTTCCACCCTCGGGCTGGAAAAGACCGAAAAAGCCGTGCTCTTTGCCATCATCTCAGCGGACAGCTGGCCCCGCATCCAGAAAGCCCTGCGCCGCCAGATGCGCATTGATGTGCCGGGTACCGGCATCGCATTCATCGTCCCGGTAAGCAGCATCGGCGGCAAGCGCGCCCTGCTGTTCCTCACCGAACACCAGACCCTTGAGCTGAAGGAGGAAAGCACCTTGAAAGATACCCGTTACGACCTGCTGCTGGTCATCGCCAATCAGGGCTACACCGGCTCTATCATGGATGCGGCCCGGGCCGCAGGAGCCGGCGGCGGCACCGTCATCCATGCCAAAGGCACCGGCATGGAGGGTGCAGCCAAGTTCATGGGCATCGACCTCGTGAACGAAAAAGAGCTGGTGCTCATCGTCAGCCGCACTTCCGAGAAGAACGCCATCATGAAAGCCATCATGGACAACGCCGACAAAAAGGCCGGCTCCATCGTCTTCTCGCTGCCCGTCACCGACACCGCCGGCCTGCGCCTGCTGGACGAAGAGTAAAAAATCAAACTTTCATCTGTCAAATGAACAAAAATCCACGCTCCGGCAGGCCGCCGGGCGTGGATTTTTTTGCCGTTTTCCGGTATGATAGAAGGGATATGGGAGGAAACGCTATGAATCAGAATCCGCACTGGAAGCAGCTTATCTGGAACTGGGCTTCCATCATCTTCGGCAACGCGCTCTACTCGCTGGCCGTTGCGCTGTTCCTCGAGCCGGCGGGCCTCATCACCGGCGGCGCGACCGGCATCGCACTGGCCATCGGGCGATTGACGGGCCTGCCCGTCTCGGGGCTGCTGTTCTTCATCAACCTCGCCATGCTGGTCTGGGGCTGGGTGGTCCTGGGCCGGGCCTTTGCCCTCAATACGCTGGCCAGCAGTGTTCTCAGCCCCGCCTTCCTCGCCCTGTTCGAGGGGATGGCGAATGGCCGGGTGCTGACAGAGGACATCTTCCTCTGCACCGTCTTTGCGGGCCTCGGCATCGGCGTCTCGCTGGGCATCGTCATCCGCTCCGGTGCATCCACCGGCGGCCTCGACATCCCGCCGCTGGTGCTCAACAAATGGTTCAAGCTGCCGGTGTCGGCCACCATGCTGGCCTTCGACATCATGGTCCTGCTGATGCAGGCTGTGTTCAGCCCGATGCCGCAGGTGCTGTACGGCATTGTGATGGTGCTCATCCACACCGTCGTCATGGATAAGATGCTGATGATGGGTGCCAGCCGCACCGAGGTAAAGATCATCAGCAGCCAGTCCGACGCCATCTGTGCCGCCATCCTCGAGCAGCTGGACCGGGGCGTGACCATCCTCCACGGCGAGGGCGGCTACACCCACGAGTCCAGCGCCGTGCTTCTGAGCATCGTGTCCAACCGGGAACTGCCCCGGCTGGAAAAGCTGGCTCACAGCATCGACCCCACCTGCTTTCTCATCGTGAGCCATGTCACCGAGGTCAGCGGCCGGGGCTTCTCGATGGATAAGGATTATTTGTAAAACAAAGGGGAATGCCGAACGGCATTCCCCTTTGTTTTACAGTAATGGCGCAATAACTTTCAGTGAAAATTCCTGCCAGATGGAGCAGTACTTTTCCCTCCCAGATGCTCTCCCGGGTGGGCTCAACGTCGCGGCAGAATTCCAGCGTCTTCTGGAAATCCTTCTCGATGGCGGGGATGCAGGCGGTGATCCGTTCATCCAGACCCGCATTCTCGAAGTGGTGGTAGAGGCTGCGGTAGTCGAGGTTTATGGTACCCACCACGGCCTCGCTGTCGTCCACCACAAAGACCTTCGCGTGGACAAAGCCGGGCAGCCACTCGCTGATCTTCACGCCCGAGTCCAGCAGAGACTTGTAGTGCGTCTTCGCCAGCGCATAGGCGAACTTCTTATCCGGCACATGGGGCAGGATGAGGTGGACGTCCACGCCCCGCTCTGCCGCGAACTTGAGGGCCGTTTCCAGCTCGCCGTCGAGGATGAGGTAGGGCGTCATGATGTGGATGTAGCGCTTCGCGCGGTTGAGCAGGTCGATATAGACCATCTCCCCCACCCTCTCACCGTCCAGCGGGCAATCGCCGTAAGGGGCCGCGAACCCCTTCGCCGGGACGGAGTGGGGCGGCACGGAGAGGAACTTCTCAAACTCCGGCTCCCGGAGGATGCTCCACATCTCGAGGAAGAGGATGGTCAGCGGTCGGACAGCCTCGCCTTCCAGCATGACGGCGGCGTCCTTCCAGCGGCCATACTTCTCGATGTGGTTGATGTACTCGTCGGCGAGGTTCACGCCGCCGGTAAAACCCACCTTGCCGTCAATGACGAGAATTTTCCGGTGGTCGCGGTAATTATAATGGGTCGAGACAAAGGGCTGCACTGGCGAGAACACCCGGCACTGGATGCCCAGCTTTTCGAGGCGGCTGGGGTAATCCCGGGGCAGGGTGGTGAACTCACAGGTGCCATCGTACATCACCCGGACGTCCACGCCCTCAGCGGCCTTGCGGGCCAGCACTTCGAGGATCTTGCCCCACATGAGGCCCTCGTCGATGATAAAGTACTCGAGGAAGATGTACTTCTCGGCCTTTTCCAGTTGGCGCAGCAGCTCTTCGAACTTGGCCTCGCCGCCGGGGAAGTAGGTAACTTCCGTGTTCCTGTAGACCGAGAAGCCACCGCCCTTTCCGTGGAGATACCGCGCCAGCGAGGCCGCGCCGGGGTCGGCTTCGGCCAGCTCCTGGGCCGCAGCCAGCGGCTGGGGCTGTAAGCCCCGGGCCTCCTCAGTGAGGTGGGTCACCCGCTTTTTCAGGGCGTTGTGGCCGATGTTGCTCTTGACGTAGAAAAACAGCGGCACACCCACGACCGGCAGGATGGCGATGGTGACCATCCATGTGATTTTAGCACTGTTGTCCATCTCGCTGTTGAGGATGTAGACCACCATGAAGGCCGACATGGCCACACTGCCGCCGAAGTAATGGGGCAGCAGTCCGCCGAACCACCGGAACACGCTCCACAGTACACCGACTTGCAACAGCATGAGCAGCAGCACCAGCCCGAAGCGGCTGAAAATCGCATGGACGATGCCTTTCTGACCCTTTTTCAGGAGCCGGAGGCCGCCGTCCTCGAACTGCTGCATCCTGTCTTTCATGTTCTGCTGAAGTTCTTCTTTTTTCATGCTTCTCCTTTCGGGCGGAGGGTGACGGCAAACAGCCCTTTGGGCCGCATGGCAGTCCTCCACCAGCTGTTTCGGCTGCGGGCAGACGCCGTGGTCATGCCACGGGTCATTGAACCAGTAGTTTTCCTCATCGTAGCCCACCAGCAGCAGGCAGTGTTCGTTGCACTTCCATGCAAAGTCAGTGCCATCGGCCAGCAGCCAGTGGTCACGCTTTTCCGGCACGGGCTGGAAATCCAGCGTCGCCCAGAATACCACCGGCATCCCGGCGTCGATATAAGAGCAAAGCTCTGCCGCCGTCTTGCCGCTCTCGTCCACAACTTCGAACTTGTCGGCTGCGCCCTCGTGTTCCAGAGCGCTGTTCAGGGCCTTGACGATACAGGGCGAATAGCAGCCGTAGCCGGTGTGGTCGTGGGGGTCGCCGGGGTAGACCTGCCACGGGTCAGGGCCGTAGAGTTTTCCGTCCTGCTCCCAGTAAGGAGCGTGGGGCAGGTCGCGGGCGATGAAGGTATCCGGGTCGATGTCGATGCCCACGGCCTGGAGCAGCATGACGCTGCTGATGCTCTCGCAGCCATTGACCCAGCGCTCAGTCTGGTCGATGTACGGGGCAGGAACGATTTTTTTCATCAAAATGCCTCCCAGCGAAGATTCGGCCCTGTCAAAACAGAGCGAAGTGTGTTATTATGTAGGATAAGAATATTATACCCTACTCTGGGGATTTTTTCTACAACAATCGGCACGCGGAGGTTTTTGGAACATGAATAATCTGATCATCGGCATCGCAGGCGGCTCCGGCAGCGGCAAGACCACACTGGCCTGTCGGCTCAAGGCTCTTTTCGGGGAGGACGAGGTGCGTCTGATCTCCCACGACAGCTACTACAAGCGCCACGACGAGCTGCCCTTTGAAGAACGCTGCAAGCTGAACTACGACCACCCGGACGCCTTCGACAACGCCCTGCTCATCTACCACTTACAGGAGCTGAAGGCAGGCCGCGCCATCGACTGCCCGGTGTACGACTACGCCGACCACAACCGCAGCAACGAGGTCCAGCACATCGAACCGGCCCCCGTCCTCATCGTGGAAGGCATCCTCCCCTTCGTGGAGCCGGAGCTGTGCGCCATGTTCGACTACAAAATTTTCGTGGACACCGATGCCGATGAGCGCATCCTGCGCCGTCTGGTGCGGGACGTCAAGGAGCGCGGCCGCTCCCTCGACAGCGTCATCAACCAGTACCTCACCACCGTCAAGCCCATGCATGAGGCTTTCGTTGAGCCCAGCAAGCGCAACGCTGACATCATCGTCCCCAACGGCGGCGAGAACACCACCGCCATCGAGATGCTGGCCCACCACATCCGCAGCCTCATCGAGAAGGCAAATATGCTCTAAAAGCTTCTGATACAGCAAAAGCCGGAGTCCCCGCGGGGACTCCGGTTTTTGTTTCAGCTGTTACTCCTTGATGGAGGTGCGCACCAGCGCGCGCTTGAGGCGGGCCTGTGCCATCTCGTACTCGCGGCGGTCGAGGTCTTTGCGGGCCAGAATCTCTTCGGCGCGCTTTTTTGCGGCCTCGGCGCGGGTGTGGTCGATCTGCTCAGCCCACTCCCATGTGGTGGCTACCAGACGCACCTCACCGTCCAGCACGGTGAGCATCCCGCCCATGCAGGCGGCACGGCGGCGGCTGCCCTCGGCATCAACGATGTGGGCCTCGCCCATGCCCAGCGCGGTGCAGTAGTCGCCGTGCTTGGCCAGAATGGCAAGGTCACCGTCGATGGCGCGGCAGACCACACGCTCGGCCTGCCCCTCAAAGGCGCAGCCGTCCGGTGTGACCACCGTCAGATGAAAGGTCGTCATGGTTTACCCCTTCTTCGCCTTAGCGAACACATCGTCGATGGTGCCTGCGAACAGGAAGGCGCTCTCGGGCAGGTCGTCGCACTCGCCGTTCAGGATCATGCGGAAGCCGCGCAGCGTCTCTTTCAGCGGGACGTACTGGCCGGGCATACCGGTGAACTGCTCTGCAACGTGGAAGCTCTGGCTCAGGAAGCGCTGCACCTTGCGGGCGCGGCTGACGGTGCGCTTGTCATCCTCGCTCAGCTCGTCCATGCCCATGATGGCGATGATGTCCTGCAGCTCCTTGTAGCGCTGCAACACCTTCTGGACCGCACGGGCGATTTCATAATGCTCCTGACCCACGACCTCCGGGCTGAGGATACGGCTGGTGGAGTCCAGCGGGTCCACAGCGGGGTAGATGCCCGTGAGAGGCAATGTCACGGCTCAGAACCGTGGTAGCGTCCAGATGGGTGAACGTCGTTGCAGGAGCGGGTCGGTCAGGTCGTCGGCGGGACGTAGACAGCCTGCACCGAGGTGATGGAGCCCTTGCGGGTGGAGGTGATGCGCTCCTGCAGAGCGCCATCTCGGTAGCCAGCGTAGGCTGGTAGCCGACGGCGAGGGCATACGGCCCAGCAGAGCCGACACCTCAGAGCCTGCCTGGGTGAAGCGGAAGATGTTGTCGATGAAGAGCAGCACGTCCTGATTCTTGACGTCGCGGAAA
>ENA-OPYX01001892-OPYX01001892.1-human-gut-metagenome-genome-assembly--contig:-NODE-1892-length-10253-cov-2.244223_pt1 | contig 10253 bp, 8 predicted proteins | sample MGYA00242639_ERZ504486 | MGnify/ENA primary metagenome ERZ504486 (study PRJEB26092, sample SAMD00036296) | human gut metagenome | host: Homo sapiens | study: EMG produced TPA metagenomics assembly of... | reverse complement strand
GCATTGAACCACATATTTTGAATATGTTGCAGAAAAATAGGGAATCAGTTACAATAGAATCAGGTGTGAAATCAGAATTCAAAATAAAGAAGAGAATAAGATCTGCCGGCAGTTCGGGGCAATTGATGGGATGGAAACAGAATGAAGAAGGATAAAGATAAGAAACTGACTTATTTTTTGAGAGCCGCGATGATGGTTCTGACAACGATATTAATCGTATTGTTTCTTGTGATCATGTCGATGGTGGGCAAATACAGGGAACAGCCAGGGTTGTGAATTGATGCGGGACTTGTCCGGGGTGGTGACACAGAGGATGGTTAAGCTGGAAATCTCCGGTGCACCGCAGGATAAGATGTATGAGACGATTTCTTCTTACATAGAGGGGCTCCGAAATGGCAGTGAGAAACTGAATTTTGTACGTCTGGATGATGAAGATTTCCAGACTAAGATGGATGAACTGGAAAAATATTTTGATGAATTGAGAAGTGAAATCCTCCTTGTTCGCGAGAAGGGTTATGAGAATACAGAAATTATAGAAAAGAGCGAAAAATTTTTCCAGATCTGTGATGAGGCAGTAGGTTTTGCAGAAGTATATTCACAGAAAAAAGCGACCGGACTAGATCATCTGGAAAAAATCGTATTGGTTGATATTCTGGGACTGGTATTGATCATTGCTACGGAACTGATAAAGGCGGTACACTTTGCCGCTCAGAATAAGGTTTTGCAGAAAAAAGTCTATCTGGATGAGGCTACGGGACTTCCAAACAAAAACAAATGTGAGGAGATTCTGAATGAGACGGGGCCGGTACCGGAGAACGAGCTGGTGGCAATGTGTGTGTTTGATCTGAATAATCTGCGAACGATCAACAATAATCTGGGACATGACAAAGGGGACGAGTATATTCGCTCTTTTGCAATCCAGCTCCGTGAGGCAGTACCGGAAGAATTTTTTGCAGGTCGTGATGGTGGTGATGAATTTATTGCGGTTCTGAAGGGACTGGACCATGAGGGCGTTCGGAAATGTCTGCAGAATATCCGCAACCAGGCTGCAGAATATTCCAGACAGCATCCGGAAATGCCAATCAGCTATGCAGCCGGTTATGCACTGTCAAGTGACTTTGAAGGCAGTACGATGAGAGAACTCTTCCGTTTGGCTGACAAAAACATGTATATTGATAAGAATCGTGCAAAGATGGAAGAAGCTGCGGAGAAACAGAAGATGAATATTCGCCTTCTGGAAGAAATCACAGCGAAGGGATATCAGTTTACAGACTGTATTTACTGTGATGCACTTTTAGATCAGTACTATGTGCTGCGTGCGAGTTCGAGATTCTTTCTTGCCGAGGATGGAAGCTATTCCGGTGCTGTCGAGCAGATCGTGCAGGAACTGGGAACGGATGAGAACCGCAAGAGTATGAGAAAGAAATTGCAGATTTCTTATCTTGCAGAACAGATCAAGGACAAAGGCGAGAAGCTGGAGCTTCCATATCAGTACAGGAAAGAGGACAGTATTTGTCGAGGACGAATGACGGCACTGTTTGTAAATAATACCGAAGATGGCAGGCTTCATCATTTCATTCTGGGATTTGAACCATTCCAGAATAAAAATGAAAACACAGCAGATGAAAGGACTCGACTGAATCGATATTATGAACAGCTGAAACAGTCCATTGTTGAAAATGAGAATTATGCGGAGGCACTCCTTCAGACTGCAAATGCAGTCTATACTGTGGATCTGACGAATGATAAGCTGGAGAATGTTTATTATCATGAGGCAGCATTTAAGGTTGAAAATGATATACAGACACCATGTTCTTATAGCGATTATTGCAATAAACGGAGTCGGTATGTGACCGAAGATACTTTGGAGAACTACAGAATCGTTGATTCTTCTTTCAAACTACTGAAGCGATTTGCTACAGGTGCGAAGCAGGTTACAGTAGAATACTGCGAAACGATGGGAAAAGAAAATAAGCCGGTATGGCTGCAGAAAACAGTTCTGATGTCCAGAGATATGGTGTATGATGCGAATACAGATAAAGAGAGTTCCGTAGTCCATGGAATTGTTCTGTTTAAGAATACTTCAGATTTCCATGAAAAGGAACAGCAGGAAAAAGCGCGTTTGCAGATGGCTTATGAAGAAGCGGATTCTGAAAACAGAGCCAAGACGGAATTTATGAATCGTATGAGTCATGATATTCGTACGCCGATCAATGGAATCATGGGAATGGTAGATATCATCCGTAAAAACAGGGATGACCGGGAAAAAGTTGATGACAGTCTGGATAAGATTCAGCTGTCTACCCGACATTTGCTGGAGCTGGTCAGTGATGTCCTCGATATGAGCAAACTGGAAGCTGGTATGTTTGAGATTCATGAAGATGTATTTGATATGAATGAGCTTATGGATGAAGTTGCTGCACTTGTGGATGCTCAGCTGGTTGAATCCAGTATTACACATTGCAAGCACAGAAGTAATATTCAGCATACTGCCTTGAAGGGAAGCTCCCTGCAGCTGCGCCGCATTATGGTCAATCTTCTGAGCAATGCAATCAAATATAATAAACCAAATGGAACAATTGATACATATGCGGAAGAACTTTCCTGTGACGGTACAACCGTGTGGTATGAATTTAAAATCGTTGATACCGGAATTGGTATGAGTGAAGAATTTATAAAAGAACAGCTGTTTAAACCTTTTACACAGGAAAAGAATGACGCCAGAACACTGTACAGAGGAACCGGTCTGGGAATGTCGATCGTCAAGGCGCTTCTGGATAAAATGGGAGGTTCTATAGAAGTAGAGAGCCAACTTGGAGAGGGAAGTACTTTTACTTTCCGCCTTCCGTTTAAAGTTGGTGAAAATGCCATCGAAACCAAAAAAGAAGAGCAGAGCTCAGGCGAACAGAAGCTGGAAGGAAAGCAGATTCTTCTGGTTGAGGATAATGAGATCAACATGGAGATTGCAGAGTTCTATCTGAAGGAACTGGGAATTGTGGTTGATAAGGCATGGAATGGCAAGGAAGCGATTGACAAGTTTGAAGAGTCAGCACCGGGAACTTATGATCTGATTCTGATGGATATTATGATGCCGGTTATGGGCGGCAGAGAAGCAGCCCGTCGTATACGGACACTGGAGCGACCGGATGCAGAAACGGTGCGTATATATGCCATGACGGCGCAGGTTTCTTCCGAAAGTGTACATAAATGTCTGGCTTCCGGAATGAATGGACACATTGCGAAGCCGATTGATGAAAGCAAACTCAGAGAAATCCTGACCAGATGTGAAAGCGTGAAAAGCAGAAGGATTAAGATAAAATAGAGATACGATAAAGCAAGATCAAAAGTTCCAGTGAATTTTGTTATCGCTAATCAATTATGTGCTGGAGACAGCCCGAATTGAGAGTGGAAAGACGAGTCTGAAAAAAGAAGTTCGCTGTGCTTCCAGATTGATCGAATCCTTTATCAATATCATTGGAAATTCACTGAAATATACTCCGGCAGGTGGCAAGATCACCATAGATATCAGGGAGATTCCGTTTGACTAGGGAAAATTATATTGCATAATAAGATTGTAGTTGAAGATACATGGAATTGGGATGAGTGAAGACTATCTTCCACATATTTTTGAAGAATTTTCCAGAGAACATACAAGTACGGAAAGCAAAGTAGTCGGAACAGGTTTGGGGCTTCCAGAGCTGCTGTTCCGATCGTAGCAATGACAGCGAATGCTTTGAAGAGGACAGGCAGAAGGCACTTGATGCAGACATGAATGCACATGTATCAAAGCCGGTGGATATGAATGTTCTGTTCCGAGTGATGGCGAAGTTCAGCTGATTTCGCTGTCGTTATAATATATGGAAGAAGCACAGTAAATAGCTGCATGAGGAGGAGCTGTCCAATGATACAGCAGAAAAAGATTAATGTTGAAAGAATTCTTCGCGTCAACAGAGTAGGAGCATGGAGAATAGAAATTGAGGATGGGAAATCACCGAGATTTTATGCAGATGCGGTGATGGATGAATTACTTGGAATCCAGGGAGAAATCTCACCGGAAGAGCGATTTACATTTCATCGGGCACGTGTACATCCGGATGATATGCAGTTATTTCTGGAATATTCAGATAAACTGTCAGAGACAAAATCAGAAATCGTATATCGCTATATTCATCCTACATTTGGAGAGATGTTCGTACGTTGCAGTGGCATAAGAGATAGGTCTGTAGTGGATGCTATTTCCATTATGGGAGTACATCAGGACATTTCAGAGACAGCGCGTATGGAGAAAGAAAAAGAGGCAGAACGCCGTCTGGCAGAACTTAATGATACACTCCGTAAAGAAAAGATTGAACAGGAAGATTATTACAAAGAACTGCTGGAAATGCAAAGTTGTGGTGTACTTGCATATACAATTCCCGGGCATAAGATCATTCATATGAATGCACAGGCTTTGCGCATGTATGGTGTAAAGAGCATAGAAGAAGCACAGTCCAAACTCGGTATTATGCTGAAAAAAGTAATCTATCCGGATGTGGACGTAATAGAGAAGTTGAAAAGACTTCACAAAGTAGATGCTATGGTTGATTATGAGTGTATCATCGGGAAAGGTGAGTCGAATGAATGTCATGCACTTGCTACAACGAAAGTGGTTCGCATTCCGTCGGGAGAAAGAGCTGTGATCACCACATTTCTTGATGTATCAGAGATGGTAGTACTTAAGAATGCACTGCAGAAGGCGGAAGAGGGAAACAGGGCAAAATCATCCTTTTTATTTGCCATGTCACACGATCTGCGGACTCCGATGAATGCAATTATAGGATATGCAGAACTTATGGAGCGGCACTGGGGAGACAATGAGCTTACGACAAATTATCTGCATAAGTTGAAGGGAGCAAGCCAGTTCCTGCTTGCATTGATAGGAAATGTACTGGAAATTGCCCGTATTGAAAGTGGTAAGGAAACTTTGAATGAAGCACCATGGAATCTGAAGAAAATAAATGATACGTTGGAGATTGTTCTTGACAGAGAAATTCTGAATAAACAGCTACATGTAGCACGAAATATAGAAATTCAGCATGCAGATGTATATTGTGATTCGCTGAAGATTCAGGAGATTATCATGAATCTTGTAAGTAATGCAATTAAATATACACCGGATGGAGGAAAATAGACGTAGATATCGAGGAAATGGAGGCTGTCAGAGAGGATTCCATAATTCTGCGGATTTGTGTTTCGGATACGGGAATTGGTATCAGCCAGAAATATATTCCACATATATTTGAGGCATTTACACGCGAGAAAAATTCTTCGGAAAGTGGTATAATGGGAACTGGTCTAGGACTGCGTATCGTAAAATCCTTTGTAGATCTGATGGATGGAAGCGTGATCGTACAAAGTGAACCTGGAAAAGGCAGCAGTTTTATCGTTGAGATTCCATGTCGGATCGTATCGGAAGAAAAACGTATTGACCAGGCAGAACAGAGCCTGCCAGAGAACCCTCTGAAGTACAAAAGAATTCTTCTTGTAGAAGATAATGAATTAAATATGGAGATTGCAAGGACAATTCTTCAGGATGCAAAGGCAGAGGTGGAAGTAGCTGCGGATGGCGCGATTGCAGTTGCAATGCTGCAAAAGGCTCCTGTCGGGTATTATGATGTGATATTAATGGACATACAGATGCCGAAGATGAATGGGTATCAGGCAACAAAGGCGATTCGAAAGCTTCCGGATGAAAGAGCTCAGGTTCCGATCATAGCGATGACCGCAAATGCATTTGAAGAAGACAGACAGGCGGCGTTTGCAGCAGGAATGGATGATTATCTGGCTAAACCGATTGAAATTGATAAATTACTTCGCAAAATAGTAAAGGTATTAGAAAAGAAGTAAAAGACGTCAGATAGGGAAATTGCAATTCAGACGGAGAAAGAGATATTATGGAGATCAAAATTCGGACAGCGAAAGTAGAAGATGCAGAGAAATTGCTCGACATTTACAGCTACTATGTGAAAAAGACAGCGGTGACATTTGAATATGAAGTTCCATCGGTCGAAGAGTTTCAGGAACGAATCCGGCATATTTCTTCTCATTATCCATATCTTATCGCAGAGGAAGAGGGAGAAATTATTGGCTATTCTTATGCAGACCGTCTGCGTCCGAGGGCAGCTTTTGGATGGGATGTGGAGATGACAATTTATCTGAAACAGGATATACGACGAAATGGTTTAGGACGACATATGTATACTCTTATGGAAGACATCCTGAGAGAGCAGGGCGTTGTAAATGCTGTCTCATTGATTACAAAGCCGACAGATGAATATTCTGATTTTAATAGTGTACAGTTTCATGAAAAAATGGGATATAAGCATGCTGGTGAGCTGAAAGACTGTGGCTATAAATTCAATAGATGGTATGCACTTTTGTATATGGATAAACAGATTGGAATTCCACAGGAAGAGATGCCGCCAATCAGAGATTTTGACGAAGTGCGGGAAAAATTTGGCCTGTAGATTTTTCACGAGGAGAAAGTTTATTATGTGCTATAAAAACGGAGGTTTGAATGATTTACAAGAAAGTTGAGATTAAAGTAGAAGGTTATCAGGAAATCGCGGATTTGTATACCTATATTCTGGACAATTCGGTGGAAATGCGTCCGAATCGAAAGCGCCCGGTCATCGTGATCTGCCCGGGGTGGCGGTTATACAATGACCTCTGACAGGGGAGGCAGAACCAATTGCCATGCAGTATCTTGCAAGAGGATACCATGCAGTGATCCTTCGTTACAGTGTAGCCCCGGCGAGATATCCACTGGCACTTCTGCAGCTTGCGAAGTCTGTCGCATATTTAAGAGAACATGCAGAAGAATTTCATATTGATACTGCTAAAATTATCCTGCAGGGATTTTCGGCGGGTGCCCATCTGGCTGCAAGTCTTGGGGTATTCTGGAAGGAAAAATTTATCTCCGAAGTATTACATACAGAAACAGAAATGGTGAGACCGAACGGCATGATCCTCAGTTATCCGGTCATTACATCTGGAAAATTTGCGCATATGGGTTCTTTTGAGGCATTGCTTGGAGCTGACAGCAGATGATCCTGAAAAAAGAAAAAAGCAGTCGCTGGAATTTCAAGTAACAACGGATACTCCGCCGACTTTTCTCTGGCATACGGTCACGGATGATTGTGTCCCGGTTGAGAATTCCCTGTTATTTTTGAGGCATTGCATAAATACAAAGTGCCGGTAGAACTACATTTGTACCCGACAGGTGTTCACGGGCTCAGTCTTGCAAATGAAGAGACAAGTCATGAAGATGGTGGATGTATTCAGCCGGAATGCCAGTCATGGATGGAACTTGCGTGTACATGGATCAGGAATTTATAAAAAAGAAAAAGGTGTTCCATAAATCGGAAGGCCTTTTTCTTTTTGTGAAATTTTTTGTAACGTTTCCCATACATATATCGTCATATATGTGAAGGAGGACAAAACTGGTAGAGAGAGGAGAAACAAATGCTGAATATTCAGGAAGTATATGAGCAGTATTTTACTGTCGTATACCGTTATCTGCTCTCGCTTTCGCACAATATCCATATTGCAGAGGAACTGACGCAGGAAACATTCTTCAAAGCACTGAAAAAAGTCGACGATTTCAGAGGTGACTGTGACCTGCGTGTATGGCTTTGCCAGATTTCCAAAAACACGTACTATGACTATCAGAAGAAAAATAAAAAGTATGCACCGGAGTCTCAGGAAGAAACAGAAGATATTTTTACATCCGATCTGCTTCAGAACTTTTCGGATAAAGAAACTGCTTTTCAGGTTCACCAGGTTCTGCACAGACTTTCGGAACCGTACAAAGAAGTTTTTTCCCTTCGTGTGTTTGGAGAACTGTCATTTGGTACAATTTCCTCGCTGTTTGGCAAAAGCGAAAGCTGGGCAAGAGTTACTTATCACAGAGCATGTAAAAAAATCAGGGAGGAATTGGATCAATGAAGATCAGTTGTAATAATTATTGAAGGACCTGCTTCCGCTTTATGTGGACGATATGGTCAGTGAGGACAGCAGACAGCTTGTAGAAGAGCATCTGAAAGCGTGTCCGACATGCCGAAGAATGCAGGAAGAAATAATGAGGGAAAATCATCTGACAGATGTTAAAAAAGGCAGTGATTCTGTACAGACAAATAAAATGGAAGCAGAACTGCTCAAAAAAATTCGCTGTAAGATTCGTAAAAAGAGAATTGCGTCGGTACTCCTGGCAGTTGCCATTGTTCTGGCAGCCGGTGGAATCGGGCATTATTGGTATTATGATAAGGAAAATTACATTTCCTGGGACGAGGCAAACATATCTGTAAAGGATGGAAAAGTATATTCTACGGTAAATCCATTGGGAAGGATGAAATCAATTCTGTCCGTAGACCAAAAAAACATGTTTTACATGCTGTCAGAAACCATGTGGACCCGCAAAGAATATCCATCCGATTCAAACACAGAAAATGAACTCTGGAATCTGCAGGATTTTCAGGAAGCATATGAACGTGGAGCAGATACAGTTACTGATGAAACATCTTTCCAACAGGAATTGAACATGTTTATTATGTAGATCCGGAAAATGTAAAAGAGGCTTTTAAACTCTGGGATTATCAGGATGAACCTGAGAAGGCGCAGCAGAAAGAAGAAGAGCTGGCTGCGAAATGCCACCTGATCTGGAGTGCATATTAAAGTGGATTATCATGAGTATTCTTCTGACAGTGGCGGCAGAATTCTTAAGCAGCCCATGCTATCATAGTTCTTTTGTAATCTAATCATAGAATCCGGTACAGCTTTGTGGTAAGATAGAACAAAAAGCAAGAAAGGACTGCACCAGAATGGGAAATTATCTGAATCCGGATAACAGCAAATTTCAGAGAGCGGTAAATTCTGATATTTATGTGGATAAAACAGGACTGATAAAATATACGAATCGTGTAATAAATACCATGCAGGCATATGTGTGCGTAAGTCGGCCAAGGCGTTTTGGAAAATCTATGGCTGCAGATATGCTGACTGCCTATTACAGCAAAGGGTGTGATTCGAGAGAAGTATTTTCAGGACTGGAAATAACAGAAGATGAAACATTTGACAGATATTCTGAATAAATATGATACGGATTTTTTCTCAATGTACAGGAAATTTTTGAGCAGAAGTTCTGATGTGAAGGAATTAATTGCGAGAATTAAGCAAAGAGTAATTCGTGAGCTGACAAGGCAATATCCGGATGTAGAGCTATTTGATTCGACAGATCTGGCAGAAACTATGCAGGATATCTACGCAGAAAGTAAATGTCCGTTTGTGCTTATCATAGATGAGTGGGACTGTATTTTCAGAGAATTCAAGAATGATAAGGAAGCACAGGAAAAATATCTGGATTTTCTGAGGGATCTTATCAAAGACAAGAGCTATATTCATCTGGCATATATGACAGGAATTCTTCCTATCAAAAAATATGGTACGCACAGTGCTTTGAATATGTTTGATGAATTTTCCATGATCGATCCGGGACCGCTGGCTTCTTATGTAGGCTTTACGGAAAGCGAAGTAGAAAAACTCTGCGGAGAATACCAGATGGATATAGACGAGATAAGAAACTGGTATGATGGATATTCTTTTGAAGAAGTTCCGTCTGTATACAGCCCAAAGTCTGTTATCAGTTGTATGAGGCTTGGCAGGTTGGGAAATTACTGGAACCAGACAGAAACATTTGAAGCACTGCAGCTTTATATCGATATGAATTTCGAGGGCCTGAGGGACGATATCTTAAGTATGCTCGCAGGAGAGGAAGTTCCAGTAAATACAGGAAGTTTTACGAATGATATGGCAACCTTCCGTACAGAAGATGATGTCCTGACACTGCTGATTCATTTGGGATATCTGGGGTATCGTTATGCGACAAAGACAGTATTTATTCCAAATGGAGAAATTCGTGCAGAATTTGTGAATGCAGTTTCAGTATCAGATTGGGGAGAAGTATCCAATGCCCTTAAGAACTCAGCAGATACGCTACAGGCAATCTGGCAGGGTCGGGAAAAACAGGTTGCAGAGGGAATTCGACAGGCGCATTTTGAGACTTCACATATTCAGTATAATGATGAAAATGCATTGAGTTATACGATTTCTCTGGCACTTTATGCGGCAAGAAATTTTTATACGGTTCATAGAGAATTATCTGGTGGAAAAGGATTTGCAGATCTGGTATTTATTCCGAGAAAACGTTTTATGGATAA
>ENA-OPYX01001891-OPYX01001891.1-human-gut-metagenome-genome-assembly--contig:-NODE-1891-length-10253-cov-2.460695_pt1 | contig 10253 bp, 10 predicted proteins | sample MGYA00242639_ERZ504486 | MGnify/ENA primary metagenome ERZ504486 (study PRJEB26092, sample SAMD00036296) | human gut metagenome | host: Homo sapiens | study: EMG produced TPA metagenomics assembly of... | reverse complement strand
CACCATTACAGAGTTCCCAGAATCGTCCCTCCAGATCCTGTTTCTCAATCGGAGTTACATCCTCTGTTACATGGCAGTGGAAGCTGTTGCTGACATACGGTCTGTCAGAAACACCCTCAACAATTCCGTACATCTTACGGAACTGCTCTACCTGAAGGCCACAGAGACTCTCTGCCGGTGTACCGTAGATTGCATACAGATATCCATCTTCCTGCTTAAACTGGTTTACTTTATCATTGATGTATTTTCAGAACTTCCAGGGCAAACTGTCCGTCTTCACGGATTGACTTACCATTATAAAGCTCCTGCAGTTCATTCAGTGCTGTAATACCGAAAGAAGCTGTCATCGGCTTCAGGATCTTGCCGATCTTTTCGTTTGGTTTCAGATGTCCGCCATAGAAACCGCCCTCACAGTATGCCAGCGGATTCGTGGAAGCACGCATCTGTCCCAGATATTCATAAGTACGGATATGCAGATTACGGATCATCTGCAGATAGAAATCCAGCACCTCATAGAAATCTCTGCTCTCGGCTCTTGCTTTTGCCAGGATCATTGGAAGATGAAGGCTGACTGCACCGATATTGAAACGTCCGACAAATACCGGTGTATCTTTATCATCTGCCGGATACATACCGCCGCGTTCATACCACGGACTTAAGAATGCCCGGCACCCCATTGGGCTGATAACTTTGCCATATTGTTTATACATGCTGGCAATATAACCCTTACCTGTCAGAGACAGCCAGTCCGGATACATCGTCTTTGCTGAACAATCCACACCTGCTTCAAAAATATCTTCACATGGTTTTCCAGGTCCATGAAGATTTTCATCATAAAGAAATACGATCTTCGGGAACAGTACCGGTTTCTTGTGCCCCTTCTTACCCTGTCCGCCTTTGTGTACCTCCAGAAGAGAAATATTACACATCTTCTCAAACTGTCCGGTTCCAAGTCCCAATGTAACTGTAACGAACGGATAATCTCCACGGGAAGAACCTACTGTATTAAGTTTGTACTCAATTCCCTGCCATCCCTGGTCAAAATCACGTCTTACTTTATCCAACGCATATTCGATTGCTTTTTCCTCTCTGCCGTTCCAGTTCTCATCCGCATATTTCAGAAATTCACTGATATATTTATCATAACTCTTCTGTGCATATGGTCCAAGGATCTTGTCAACTTCCGGTACGGTAAAACCGCCATACTGCTGTGCCGCAGTACTCAGGATAATATCTCCCATAACATCAAATGCAGTATCCAGTGTGCTCGGGCTCATTGTACCAGACATTACCCATCTCAAATCCGCCTTTTTAATACGGAGCCAACGTCAAACAGACAGCAGTTCATCGTATCCAGACGTGCTGACTGGTCATGAAATATAAATATATCCATCCTTACATGCCTGCAGCTCGTTGCGGTTCATAAAAAACTTACGATACAGTTCCTTATTCAATTCATTAAAGATCAGGCTTCGTTTCGTAGCCACCAGCGCACTGTCGGTATTCGCATTGCTCTTGTCTCCGATGTAACGGATTGCCTGGCTCTTTGTATATACGTCATCCATCATGTGGATAAAATCAAGTTTATAATTACGATAATCACGATAGCTCTTGGCAACTGCCGGATTCACACGCTCCAGAGCTCCTTCAACGATATTATGCATCTCCTGGATCTCAATCTCATTTTTTTCCAAGAGAATCTGCATGCTCCTGTGCAAAACGACAGATAAAATCTTTTTCTTCTGGTGAAAATTTATAAAGGATTCGTGCGGCAGATTTGTTTACTGCTTTCACGATCTTCTGCGGATCAAATTCTTCTCTTGTTCCGTCTTTCTTAATTACATAAATCATACCTTGTCTCTCCTGTTTGCTACTGTTTGTAGGGTTTTTCACTGTTTGCGTCGTCCTGAGCGGCGACACTTCCCCTATCGCATTCTCCCCATATATTGTGTTGCATATGAGAGTATAACACAATATCATGTGAAATAAAATGGGGGAATTTCATTTTTTATTGTCTGAAATCTTCCCCGTAAAATCCATTATTAAACTAATATTTTTAATCTTCCCACTCCATCAGATAAACACTGTCGAAGTCACTCTCTTCGGATTCTACCTGAATCGTGTCACCTTCTTCAAATGTCAGAAACAGTGTATCCTCACCATCTTTGAGTGTATATTGTTCGTTATCTGCTTTCTTTCTGGTAATAGTAAGTGTCACTTCGGCGCTGGAAGTAAAAACGCCATATTTTCCTGCTTCAAACTGAACGCCAGCCTGTGCCGGTCCATATCCTGCACCGATCGAATAATCCTTGTATCCCTGCTCATCATCCCAGCTGTAAAAATATGTACCCGGATCTGTGGTCTCAGCGGTATCTGTCTGTATCTCACTGCTATTCTCAACCTCAGACTGAATTGCTTCTTTTATGACACCACCCAGATCTTCAGCCAGTGGTGCAACTGCTGCAAGAATAATAATGATCACCCAAAGTATCCCAAGTTTTGAATGCTTCTTAGTTTTTGCAGGCCGGATTTTTTCTCTGCCAGAGGATGTATTCCGATTGCCAGCAGCCTTTCCGGTGCTTCCTTTCCCCAAGGATCCGACTCCCTGTGTCTGCATGATCTTACGGGCCTTATCTGATGCATGTCGATAGTGATCACTCCGGCTCTCATTCAGATGATACAGGATTTCATCATTGCGGTATGGCATACCACACTCTTTACATCGTCCATTTACAACCGTTCCGTCACATAACGGACATTTCATAGACAACACCCCCTTAGTTCAAATCATTTCTCCGATTTCACTTCAAATTGCTGTATTCATTATTGTATCCTTTTTATTGCAATCTTACAAGGTAAAAAATTGCAATACCGACTTTTTCTTGCTATAATAGTTACATTAAATCTAGGAGGATTATTATGGAACAAATCAAGATTCCTGACGGGTATCATTCAGATCTGAATCTGCATGATACACAGGTTGCAATTAAAACTGTCAAAGACTTTTTCCAGCAGACACTTTCCCAGAAGCTGAATCTTCTCCGTGTTTCTGCTCCTATCTTTGTATCTCCATCCTCAGGTCTGAACGACAATCTTAACGGTGTAGAACGTCCGGTAAGCTTCGACATCAAAGGCCAGGACGAAAATGCTGAGATCGTACATTCCCTTGCCAAATGGAAACGCTATGCGCTGAAGAAATACGGCTTTGCTCATGGCGAGGGCCTTTATACAGATATGGTCGCGATCCGTCGTGATGAAGACCTGGACAACATCCATTCTGTATATGTTGATCAGTGGGACTGGGAAAAGATCATTTCCAAAGAAGAACGTACCATGGAAACTCTGATCAACACAGTCCGCTCTATCTACAGTGTACTCCGCAAAACAGAGAAATACATGGCTGTACAGTATGATTATATTGAAGAGATCCTGCCAAAAGAAATTGCCTTCGTTTCCACCCAGGAACTGGTAGACATGTATCCGGATCTGACTCCAAAGGAAAGAGAATACAAGATCGTCAAAGAAAAAGGCGCTGTATTCCTTATGCAGGTTGGTAAGACTTTGTCCAACGGAGAACGTCATGACGGACGTGCACCGGACTACGATGACTGGGAACTGAACGGAGATATCCTCGTATACTATCCGGTTCTTGACATTGCTCTGGAACTTTCATCCATGGGTATCCGTGTTGACGAAGAAGCACTCGACCGTCAGCTGACAGAAGCCGGATGCGATGACCGCAGAGAACTTCCTTTCCAGAAAGCAATTCTGAATAAAGAACTTCCATACACTATTGGCGGTGGAATTGGCCAGTCCCGTATCTGTATGTTCTTCCTTCGCAAAGCTCATATCGGAGAAGTCCACGTATCCCTGTGGCCGGAATCCATCACCAAAGCAGCCGAAGAAGCCGGAGTAAATTTATTATAAAAGAAGTGAGCAGTAACGTAAATCTGCTGTAAAAGTTACTACTAAGCATTTTCTTCTATAGTATGATTTCACCAAATTTTTAATAATTGAATTATTGACAGACAGGTACCTTCATACTATCATATCAATAGCAACTGACATAAATTGTTTCAGTAAATATACATCAGCTGTTCACAGCTGCAACATATATGAAAGACCGAGGTACTTACCGTGAATATTTTATTTTTCCTGACACCCAAAAGTGATGTAGCCTATATATTTGAGGACGAGACACTTCGCCAGACTGTTGAGAAGATGGAGCACCGCAAATTCTCCTGTATTCCTCTCCTAAGTATGGATGGCCGTTATACCGGCACGATTTCCGAGGGGGATATTCTATGGGGCATCAGACGACTGAATATCAACAGCACTGACCTGAAGGAAATGGAAAATGTCTCCATCATGGCTATCCCGCGACGCGCCACTTATAAACCGGTACACGCAGATGCTGATATGGAAGACCTTCTGGATCGTGCGATCAATCAGAATTACGTCCCGGTAGTTGATGATCAGGGATATTTCATCGGAATCATCACACGTAAAGAAATCATCAAATACTGTTACAAAGAAATGAAAGAATTAAGCATTCTTCGTAAAAAAGAAGAAGCCGACTCCTGAATGATATGTACCCCTTTTACTGGACATCCAGTGAAAGGGGTATTTTTATGCGTTATACTTACGAATTTAAGAAAAAAGCTGTTGAATTGTATCGCCAAGGAAAATGGATTGATGCACCCAATGATATAATAAATCTAAAAAATTTTCATGACATGATTGTCAGATGGCATCATTTGGAAGAATCAAATACTTCTGATTGTTTAAAACACTATGGTACAAATAAAAAGTGGTCTCCAGAGGAAAAATATGAACTTGTTGCACGAGTTATAGCTGGAGATACTATTACTTCAGTTGCTTATACTGTGGGTATAAACAGTGGATTACTTGCTCAATGGATTCGCAAATATAAAATATGGGGTTATAATGGACTTGTAGGCCGAAGAAAAGGGCGAAAACCAAAGGAGTCCGCAATGAAAAAAATGAACATAAATAATCCACGTAAATTAAATGAGTCTGAATATGAAGAACTGATTCGTTTACGAGCTGAAATTACTTATATTAAAGCAGAAAATGAAGCAATAAAAAAAGAGATCGCCTTGAGAGAAGAAAGGGAAGCTGCGCTACTCAAGGCGAAAAAGCAGCAATCATCAAAGAACTCAAAGAAAAAGGATATCTGTTAAAACACTTGTTAAAGGCTATGAATATGGCGCGTTCTACATACTATTTTGAAATTAATAAAACAGATCCAGTTGCTATACGAAATGAAGAATTACTTCTAGTTATTAAAAAAATATTCGTAGAAAACAAAGGCAGATATGGGGTACGCAGAGTTTATATGGAATTAAAAAATCGTGGCTACAACGTAAATCATAAGAGAGTTCAACGTCTTATGCATGACGCTGGATTATTTGGAAAACGTCCAAAAGAAAAATATCATTCTTATAAAGGTGAAGTTGGGAAAGTAGCCGACAATGTAATTAATAGAAATTTTTCAACTACTTTACCTCTGCAAAAGTGGACAACAGATGTATCCCAATTTAATTTTTCGTGGGGAAAATGCTATCTTTCTCCTATTTTGGATATGAATACAAATGAGATTATTTCATATGATTTAGCGCTAAGTCCTAATTTAGAACAAATAAAAAGAATGCTTGATAAAGCCTTTGATAAGTATTCTTCTGTAAACGGTTTAATTTTGCACTCTGATCAAGGATGGCAATATCAACATGCTTATTATCGAAATCGTTTGAAAGAACATGGAATAATTCAATCTATGTCTAGAAAGGGGAATTGCTACGATAATTGCATCATGGAAACATTCTTTGGAAGAATAAAAACAGAACTGTATTATGGTTTTGAAAAAGATTATACATCATTTGAAGAATTTGCAATTGCTATTGATGAATATATTGATTACTATAATAGCAAACGAATCCAGGCAAAAACAAAATGGATGCCTCCTGTAAAATACAGAGAAGCATCCATGATGTCCGCCTAACTTATAAATATGTGTCCAGAATTCTGGGTACATATCACACAGGCTTGTGGCGGGGGCTTTTTTTATATACTAAAAGAATACTATTTTAGGCGGAGAAAATAATTATGACTGACTTGAAAAATGAAATTCATGACTACTGGACGAATCGTGCCAGGGGTTATTCGGAATATAATCAGCAGGAGATGGCGGATGCGAGACGAACGATGTGGAGGGACAAACTTTTAAGCCTGCTGGGGGAGGCGTTCCCGGAACGTGAACCAGAAGAAATAAAAATCCTGGATGTTGGAACGGGTCCTGGATTTTTTGCAATACTTCTTGCAGAAGCCGGCTATCAGGTGACTGCGATTGACTATACAGAAGAAATGTTGAAGGAAGCACAGCAGAATGCCGGTGGATTAGCGGAGTGTATAGTGTGGAAAACCGGCGATGCACAGGCACTTGATGTGGAGAACAACTGCTTTGATGTGGTTGTGACGCGAAACGTGACCTGGAATCTGCCAAGACCGGATCTGGCATATAAAGAATGGCTTCGTGTGCTGAAACCGGGCGGAGTTCTCTATAATTTTGATGCAGACTGGTATGGACATTTATATAATGAAGAGAAACGCAGCGGATACGAGAAGGATCGTCAGCAGACAGAAGCGCAGAATGTAGAAGACTACTACAGTGGTACGGACATTGAGAAGATGGAAGAGATTGCGCGTCAGGTTCCGTTAAGTCGTCTGGAACGTCCGAAGTGGGATCTGGATACGATGAAAAAAACTGGTTTTCTGGATGTTTTTTGTGATGAAAATGTCTGGAAAGAGGTCTGGACGGAAGAAGAGATCATTAACAATAGTTCTTCTCCAATCTTCCTTTTAAGTGGACGCAAAAGAGAGGCTTTTCATCTGAAAAACATTACGGTTGAGCCTGGTGAAAAATGGAATGGCGAGCTGGAACTGGCGAATGGAGAACTGCGTTTTCCGGCAACGGTGCTTCATGGACATGGAACAGGTAAGACGATGCTGATTACTGCCGGTGTGCATGCCGGGGAGTATGTGGGAATCCAGGCGGCGATCGAGCTTTCACAAAAGCTTAAGATTGAGAAGGTCACTGGTACGATCATTATCGTGAAGGTGCTGAACCGTCCGGCTTTTGAGGCGCGTAATGGAAGTATGGGGCTGGCGGATGCAAAGAACCTGAACCGTGAATTTCCGGGAAACCCGGATGGTACGGAGATGGAACGTCTGGCATGGGCGGTTTCGCAGGAGCTGCAGCCGGTGGCTGATCTTTATATTGATCTGCACAGTGGAGATGATTATGAAAAGCTGACTCCATATGTATATTATGCGGGAGCTGCGCCGGAGGATGTGGTGAAGGTTTCTCGTGAGATGGCGGAGCAGGTGGATGTGCCATATATGGTAAAGTCCAACGTGGCTTCGGGTGGTTCGTATAATTATGCGGCTTCGCAGGGAATCCCGAGTATCCTGATCGAGCGTGGCGGCATGGGCGACTGGAATTATGAGGAGGTCCGTTCGACTCGAAGAGACGTCCGGAATATTCTGTGTCACATGGGAATCTATCAGGGATTGAAGGATTTTCGTACGTATTATCCGCTCGAGGTGGCAGATGTGCGCTATCAGGATGCGGAAGAAAACGGGCTCTGGTATCCGTTTAAAAAGGTCGGTGACATGATCCAGGAGGGTGATATCCTGGGTGAAGTCCGTGACTATGAAGGCAAGGTTAAGGAAGTCAGTGAAGCGGAGTTTGACGGGGTGATCCTGTATCAGACGGGCACGCTTCAGGTGGTTGGAAATGGTCCGATGGTGACCTATGGACGTATTGTAAGCCGCTATGATGAGCGAAAAGAGCGTATCGTTAACTACTGGGAAAAGCGAAGCGACAGCTTTCTGGAACAGAGGCGTGCGGAGCTTCACAGTGAGATGGCGGACCGCTGGATGAAGGAGATCCAGGCACAGTTTCCGAAAGAAAATAAAAAGCTTCGTATCCTGGATGTGGGATGTGGAGCAGGATTTTTTACGATTCTCCTGGCAAAGGCTGGCCATCAGGTGACAGGTATCGATCTGACACCGGATATGATCAAGAATGCAAAGCAGCTGGCAGAAGAGGAGCAGGCAGAGTGTGAGTTTGCGGTGATGGATGCGGAGAATCCGGAGTTCCAGGAAGGTACGTTTGATGTGATCGTTTCCAGGAATCTGACCTGGACGCTGCCGCATGTAAAGCATGCATATGGAGAGTGGCTTCGTGTGCTGAAAAAGGGCGGCGTGCTGCTGAATTTTGATGCGAATTATGGAATTACAGACTTCTCGAATGTGGAAGATTTGCCGGAAAATCATGCCCACAATATGCTTGGAAACGAGATGATGCGTGAGTGTGAGGAGATCAAACGGCAGCTTCCGATCAGTTCTTACAGTCGTCCGGCATGGGATCTGGAGACGCTGGGAGCGATGAGTCTGAAGGAGTTCCATGTGGATCTGGGCATCAGCAGCAGGATCTATCTTGAGAAAGATGAGTTCTATAATCCGACACCGCTGTTTATGCTGAGGACGGTAAAATAATATGGATTTAAAACAATTACAGTATTTTGTAGTATGTGCACAGACGGGTTCTTTCAGTGATGCGGCGAAGGTTCTTTATTCTACGCAGCCGAGTGTGAGTAAGGTGGTCAAAGCACTGGAGGATGCGCTTGGAATGCAGCTTTTTGAGCGGCTTCCAAGGGGAATCAGGTTGACTGTGCAGGGGCAGAAGGTATATCGATATGCGTGCAGGATCACAAATGAGATCGATGCACTGGAGAATATGGCGTCACATGGTATGACAAAATGGATCCGTGTTTCGCTGAATCCTAGCTCCTGGTTTGCGAATCAGTTTGTGGATTTTTATAACGAAACTTATGAGAAAAATTATCATTTTCAGCTGACTACTGCAGGTGTCCGGAGTGTTATGGATCGTGTCAGGGACTACGTGGATGACATTGGTTTTGTTTATATCCTGAGCCAGCAGAAGGAGAATTTTTTGCATGAAATATCCCGGAATAAGCTGCAGTTTGTTCCGATGTATGAGACGGATGTGGTGTTTTATCCGGGAAAAGAGACGGAGCTTTATGACTCTGGTAAGAGCAAAGTTGAGCTGAAAGATCTGGATGGAGTCCGGTTTATTCAGAATTATCAGGATGAATTTTTTGACATTGGTTCTGTGCATGAAGAGTCTTTTCAGTGGAAGGATATCGACATTTCCGTGCTGACCAACAGTGATTATATTATGGAAAAGATGTTGAAAAACAGCAGGGTTTCCAACGTGAGTGGAAGTTATCTTTCTGAGAATAAAACGGGTACAACACCTGGAATTCCATTGAATATGGGGGACAGCAAGGTGCTCTTCGGTCATATTGTTCATAAAGGGGAAAAAATTGACGAAAGTGTACAGGAACTGATCGATTTTTTGGTGGCACGACTACATAAAAGTTAAAACAGACTTATTCCATAATGCACGAGAGATATTCTTTTTTAGAATAGCGCATAACCCTCCCCGGGGGTTGTGTGCTTTTTTTGATTTGTTAGACTTTATTTAACGAATTAATGTGCGGATATTTGATCTGTTTCAGACAGACATAAAGGAGTACTCATGATTAAATATATTATTAAAAGGCTTCTTCAGTTGATTCCGATCTTAGTCGGGATCACTTTTTGTCTTTTGCCATGATGCGTCTGGCAGGCGGCGATGCTGTCACGTATATGTATGAGAATGCAGGTTCGGCAGTTTCTCAGGAAGTGATTGACGAGACAAGAAAGAATATGGTCTCGACCAGCCGTTTCTTGTTCAGTATGCAAAGTGGTTTGCGGGAATGGCAACTGGAGATATGGGAAAGAGTTACGTATCCAGGAGGGATGTCTATGAAACTTTCATAGAGAAACTTCCGGCGACGATCATGCTCACAATATCTTCTGTACTGCTTACAATGCTGATCGCAATTCCACTCGGCATTCTTTCAGCGGTACAGCATAATAAATGGAGCGATTACCTGATACGTTTCTTAAGTTTTATTGGAAATTCCAGCCAAATTTTTTTAGTAGCACTGGTTGTTGATGTATTTCTTTCTATTAAACTGGGATGGTTTTCCGGTTATTACAATCAGAGAATAAATTACAGAGTCTGGTGCTTCCGACGCTGACGCTCGCAATCTCCATGGCATCCAAATATACCAGACAGGTGAGGGCAACGATCCTTGAAG
>ENA-OPYX01001890-OPYX01001890.1-human-gut-metagenome-genome-assembly--contig:-NODE-1890-length-10253-cov-2.942722_pt1 | contig 10253 bp, 11 predicted proteins | sample MGYA00242639_ERZ504486 | MGnify/ENA primary metagenome ERZ504486 (study PRJEB26092, sample SAMD00036296) | human gut metagenome | host: Homo sapiens | study: EMG produced TPA metagenomics assembly of... | reverse complement strand
GCTGGTGCTGATCATCTGGGGTGTGGATCCTCACGCAACAGGTCACGGACTGGTGGCAAACCTGGAGTGCAATCCTTCCATCATGAGAATCACTACATACTCTCTGGGATGTTCAATCGTAGCCATGTTCAACAGGGTTGCAGGTGGTAACTACACGAAGGCGGCAGATATTTCATCTGATATTCTTGCCAAGATTCGCCATGATATGCCGGAGGATGACAGTCGTGTGCCAAATGTTATTGCAGACTTTATCGGAGATAATGTCAATGATATTGCAGGTAACTGTTCAGATCTTCTGGAGAGCTTCGTTGCAACCATCGCAGCTTCTATTATGATTGCAGTTACCTTATTTATCAATGGAATCGTGAATGTATCTGATGAAACCTTTATCCGTATGATTATTTTCCCAGTGATTCTTGCCGGTGTCGGCCTAATTGGATGTCTGATCGGCCTGAGTTACGCATTTGTACGGAAGATGGGAGATGATCCGTCAAGAGAACTGAATCTTGCCACCTGGATTTCAGCAGGAATTACGGTTATCCTGGGTCTGGCTGCTTCGTATATGATGTTTGGAAATGTTCCGTTATATGAAGATATGGTCTGTGGATGGATATCTCCGTGGATCTCAAGTATCCTCGGTATCGTCAGCGGAATTGCGATCGGAAGTATTACAGAATATTATACCAGTGACAAATACAAGCCGACGAAAAAACTGGCAGAGATGGCAATCGAGGGCGAGGCTTTCGTTATCACAAAAGGTGATGCGATCGGATCCCGTTCCACCTTACTGCCTATCCTCATCATCGGTATTGCCCTGTTTATCTCCGGAAAAATCAGCGGAACTTATGGAATAGCAATTTCTGCACTGGGTATGCTCTCTTTTGTAGGTGCAACGGTATCCATCGATGCTTTCGGACCAATCGCAGACAATGCAGGTGGTCTGGCAGAATCCTGTCATCTGGAACACAAAGTCCGTATCATCACGGACAAGCTGGATTCAGTAGGCAATACAACAGCGGCGATCGGAAAAGGGTTTGCTATTGGTTCAGCTGCATTTGCAGCTGTATCCCTGATTGTGGCTTATGTAGGAAACTATACAGCAAAAGGAGAAGAGCCGGTATTAAATATTGCATCATTCATTGTGGTTGCCGGTGGCCTGATCGGTGGTGCACTGATCGAGTATTTCTCTGCGATGCTCACTGATAACACTATCGAGTCAGCCAAACTGATGGCCGATGAGGGTGATAAGATGCTTTCCACTCCCGGTGTACTGGAAGGAAAAGTAAAACCGGATTATAATAAACTGATCGGTATGGCTGCAAACCAGGCTTTGAAAAAAAATGGTAGTACCGTCTGTACTGGCACTTTGTATCCCGGTAATCGGTGGATTTGTCTTTGGGGTACAGTTTGTAGGCGGTATCCTGATCGGTGCCACAATCGTGGCGATTCCGCGTGCACTGTTTATGGGTAACTCCGGTGGAGCTTTCGATAATGCGAAAAAATACATTGAAAGTGAAGCTCTTGAAGGGCACGGGAAAGGATCGGCTGCTCACAAAGCAGCAGTTACCGGTGACACTGTTGGTGATACAAGAAAAGACGTTGTCGGCGTGGCATTGGATATTTTTATTAAGAGTATGTCTACAGTTGCCAATACACTGGCATCTCTGTTTTCAACAATTACATTAATTCATTAACAAGTGAAAAAAGAGAAACTTCTGTTAGCGAATGCGCTGACAGAAGTTTTTCTTTTTTTACGTACTTAGTATCTGAAAGGAGCTTTCGGTGGCAGGCTCAGCAGACACCTGAAACAATAATACGTACAAATGTTCGAAAAAAGATTTACACCGAACATATATTCGTGTATAATGAAAGAAATGATGGAGGTGAAAGAAATGGAATTGAGACAAGGGCTGTCGATACAGGAAAAACTGCGGATTCTGGCAGATGCGGCAAAGTATGATGTTGCGTGTACGTCAAGTGGTGTGGACAGAAAGGGTATGAAAGGATCTCTGGGCAATTCAAAAGCCTGTGGAATCTGCCACAGTTTTTCAGCGGATGGTAGATGTATCTCGCTATTAAAGGTGCTGATGACGAATCATTGTGTTTATGACTGCAAATACTGTGCAAACAGGGTATCGAACGATACAGAGCGTACTGCATTTACCCCTAGGGAACTGTGTGAGCTGACAGTGGAATTCTATAAAAGAAACTATATCGAAGGGCTGTTTCTCAGTTCCGGAGTACAAAAGAATCCGGCTTATACGATGGAAAAGATATGTGAGGCGCTGCAGCTTCTCCGTACTGAATATCATTTCAACGGATATATTCATGTAAAAGCAGTTCCGGGGACACCAGACGACTTGATCATGCGTGCCGGTTATCTGGCAGATCGTATGAGTATCAACCTGGAACTGCCGACAGCAGAGGGAATGAAAAAACTTGCCCCTAACAAGTCTCATCAGACAATATTAAAGCCGATGGCGAAGGTGACGGATACGATTGCTGCGAACCGACTGGCACAGGGGAAAAGTGCGTATCTGGAACGGAGCACATCCAATCGGTATCTGACGGACAGTATTTTTTTCGGAAGAGCAGAGGAAAATTACGGGAAATCAAACGGATCGGATCGGAGAGTCTTCCGTTTACCGGATTACAACAAAAGAACATGAAAAATTGAAAAACCGACCCTTTGCGTCTGCAGGACAGAGTACACAGATGATCATTGGGGCAACACCAGAGACAGATTACCATCTGCTTTGCACGACGCAGAACCTGTATCAGAAGTATGATCTTAAAAGGGTATTTTTCTCTGCCTATGTGCCTGTGAACGAAGATCCGGATCTCCCGGGGATTGATGAAAAACCACCCCTTTTAAGGGAACACCGTCTCTATCAGGCAGACTGGCTGCTACGGTTTTATGGATTCCATGCGGAGGAATTATTGTCAGAACAGAGACCGAATTTTAACGAGCAGATTGACCCAAAGTGTGAGTGGGCACTCCGGCATCTGGAACTTTTTCCGGTGGAGATCAATACTGCATCTTATGAGCGGATCCTGCGGATTCCGGGTGTGGGACCAAAATCAGCGGGCAGGATCGTGCGCGCAAGGAGATACGGAAGTCTGGACTTTGACCATCTGAAAAAGATGGGTGTCGTTTTAAAAAGAGCGCATTATTTTATCACCTGTAACGGAAAGATGATGTATAGGATTCCGATGGAAGAGAATTTTATCACCAAACAGCTGACCAGTGTAGAATATAAAGAAAACTGGCAGCTGATGAATCAGCAGGAGTATCATCAGATGTCGTTGTTCGGAGATTTTGGTGTGCAGGCATGAGAAGAAAGGGAACGGGGATGTATTGTTTTACTTGTAAAGAAGATTTTGAGAGTATGATGACCTGTATCTACCGGGTATGGGAGGCAAAAAAAGGAAGTCAGAATGTCAGGTTGGAAATCGAACCGGTGGAACAGATGGACCTTCTGACGGAATATGTCCATGTGGAGGTGGATCCGGAGCTGGCACACAAGGTGGTTCGATCAATTAGGACCAAAATATCTGCAAAAGCCTATTATCAGGTCTATCTGGCGGCTATGAGCAATGATCCGGGGCGGCTGGATGATATTTATCGTTTTCTGAGGATAGGATTTGCTGTGGGAGGGAAAGTAACCGAGTGTCTGAGAGAAGAATCAGTGATGCAGATCTTTGAACTGAGTCGACAGGTATCGAATGAAAGACATTTTTTTCGAGAATTTTTACGGTTTACGAGAATCGAACCGGGGATTTATGTCGCGCATATGGAGCCAAAGGGAAATGTGGTGGCACTGGTAGCAGGACATTTTGCAGACAGGATGCCATCGGAAGACTGGATGATCATTGATGATGGGCGAGGCCTGGGGGTGATCCATCCGAAAAATGAGCCGTTTTATGTTACGGAGTTCCGGGCAGAAGAGATGGAGAGGCTTCGTCAGACAGAACAGCAGGAAGATCTTTATACGAAGATGTGGAAAGAATTTTTCTACACGATTGCAGTGGAGAAAAGGGAGAATCCGGGTTGCCAGAGAAATATGTTTCCGTTACGATACAGAAAACATGTGACGGAGTTTTTATAAAAAGAGAAGAAGGAATACAGAGGTTATTAACGGTGTTGTTTGAAAAACAGACAGAAAACTGGTATGATAAAAAGAAAAGAGCAGAATCGTATATTGTGAGCAACAGAAAGTAAAAGTATCAGGCAAAACAGGAAACAGAATGCAGAATGGAGACGGACGAATGAAGATATTGATATTATCCTGCAATACCGGGGAGGGACACAATTCTGCCGGCTGGGCGGTGAAAGAATATCTGGAACTGCAGGGACATCAGGTAGTGATGGAAGATATGATGCTTCTGAAAGGAGCGCGGACATCGAAAGCTGTGGGCGGAGCCTATGTGGGAATCGTGAAGCATTTTCCGTTGTTATTTGGTCTGGGTTACCGGCTGGGAGGCTGGGTTTCTTCAGATAAGAGAAAGTCACCGGTATATTATGCCTGCAGTCTTCTGGCGGGGACATTAAAGGGCTATCTGGAACAGAACCGGTTTGATGCTGTTGTAACTCCGCATCTGTACCCCGCAGAGACTTTGACGGCAATGAAGAAAAAAAGGGTGGCTGAAGATTCCGGTGGTTGCGATCGGAACAGATTATACCTGTATTCCTTTCTGGGAGGAGACAGACTGCGATTATTATGTGATTCCGCATGAAGATCTGATTGATGAGTTTGCAAAGCGAGGGGTTCCGAGAGAAAAACTTCTTCCGTGGGGGATTCCGGTACGGCAGAACTTTATGAAAGAATGGGATAAGAGGGAAGCAAGAAAAATCTGTCATATTCCACAGGAGAGTAAAAGTTATCTGGTGATGGGCGGCAGTATGGGATTTGGAAAGATCCAGATCTTTGTGCTGGAACTTGCCTGCAGGATGGAAGCAGATGAGGACATGGTGGTCATCTGTGGAAATAATAAAAAGCTGGAAACGCTTTTAAAACGGGAACTGGTTCATCGAAAGAATGTGAGAGTCCTCGGGTATACGGATCAGGTGGCGGCTTACATGGCAGCCTGTGATGTGATTTTCACGAAACCCGGGGGACTCAGCAGCACGGAAGCAGCTGTGATGGGGATTCCGATGGTACATACGAATCCGATTCCAGGATGTGAGACGAAAAATGTGGAATTCTTCCAGAAACATGGCATGTCCATCGGAAAACGTTCGTTTGTCGGACAGGTGCGCGCGGGAGAAAAACTTCTGGATCGAGAAAAACTGCGCGTGGAGATGCAGGAAGCACAGAAAAAGAACAGTAGACCGGAGGCGGCAGAGCGTATCTGTAAACTTTTGGAAGAGCTGGTCGGTAAAGCGAATGAAATGATAGACTAGAAATTATTTGGTAGATAGTATTCCAGATGCATTTTGGCTCGTAACTGTGAAGAAACGGAAACGTTACATAGTTATATAGAACAGCAGCAATGAAGAGGACGAAAAAGAGGTACTTCCATCGAAGAACGATTTGAAAGCGAAAGTACAAAAAGAAACAGGGGGGAAACGAGAGATGATCACATGGCAGGAGTGGTGTTATATCATAGGCGGGTATCTGTCCGGCAGTATCCTGTACAGCTATCTGCTGCCAAAGGCACTGAAAGGAATTGATATTACAGCGGAAAGTCCGGATGGAAACCCGGGAACGGCGAATGCTTTTACCTGTGCGGGCATACCGATCGGGATTCTGGTGCTGTGCATGGAACTGCTGAAAGGTTATCTTCCGGTGCATCTGGCATTGCGGGAGGTGAATCCGGCACGATGGAGCTTTGCGCTGATTCTGGCAGCTCCGGTTTTCGGACATGCCTGCCCGTTTTTTACAGCCACAGAAAGGTGGAAAAGCCATTGCGGTATCGTTCGGGGTACTGCTGGGGCTGGTACCGTTCTGGCTTCCGGTACTGTCTCTGGCAGCCCTGTATCTGATCTTTTCCCTGGTGATCGTGATCGATCCGCATTTTTACCGTTCGGTTTGTACCTTTGTACTGTTTTCCGTCAGTATTTTCTGTCGGGTGTCGATGACAGGTATCAGTGTCGGCTGCTGTCTGATCTCGGCTGTGGTGATCCGGAATCATTACGCCAGATATCGGGGAGAGCAGATGAGTGTGCGACTGGCACTTCATCGGTAAGAAAACGACAGGGAATATCGACAGTGATGATTGTTTGCTGAGCATATTGGAATGCGAAGCGTGTGAATGGGAACAGCATTGCTGGATGTTGAAATTATGAAAATAGGGTTGACAGAAAGAAAAATAAATGCTATTTTTGAAGTAACTTATATGACTGACGGAAGTGGAGTTTACCACGGGGAGTATAAGGGTTTGAAGCCGACCGTCTGGGCAGTGTAGCTCGGATTGTAGGCTTTTTTCATTTTCAGCATAATTTCTGCGTAGTATGGAGAAAACGGGAAAAGCCGGGTATAGTGATTTTCGTTATGAAGATTCACTATACCGATCCGGATCATGGGAAAATCAAAACATAAGACAAAAGGAGAATTGTTCATGAAGATGATATCATTGGAACAGGAACTGAGAGGAAATTCATACCCGGGAAGAGGAATTGTAATTGGCAGATCTGCAGACGGAACGAAAGCAGTTGCGGCCTATTTCATCATGGGAAGAAGTGAAAACAGCAGAAACCGTGTATTTGTAGAGGATGGTGAAGGCATCCGCACACAGGCATATGATCCGTCTAAATTGGAAGATCCGAGTCTTATTATCTACGCACCGGTTCGTGTATTGGGGAAATAAAACAATTGTAACAAACGGAGATCAGACAGATACCATTTATGATCAGATGGATCGACAGATGACATTTGAGCAGTCTTTACGCTGTCGTGAGTTCGAGCCGGACGGCCCGAATTACACACCGCGTATTTCCGGTATCATGCATGTGGAAAACGGAAAATTCAGTTATGCAATGTCTATTTTGAAGAGTAATAATGGCAATCCGGATGGATGTAACCGTTATACATTCGCTTATGAGACACCGGCAGCAGGTGAGGCACGTTTCATCCATACTTATATGAACGATGGCAATCCACTTCCAAGCTTTGAAGGAGAGCCGGAGCTGGTAGATGTTGTGGATGATATTGATGAGTATACAAAGCTCTTATGGGAGAGCTTAAACGCAGATAATAAAGTATCTTTATTTGTACGTTATATCAACATCGCAGATGGTACTTATGAGACACGTATCGTAAACAAACATCAGGATTAATTTTTATCGGAGGAATCAGAATGAACGAATTAGAGTTAAAATATGGCTGTAACCCAAATCAGAAACCATCCCGTATTTATATGGAGAACGGTGCAGATCTGCCAATCAAAGTATTAAACGGAAAACCGGGATACATCAACTTCCTGGATGCTTTCAACGGCTGGCAGTTAGTACGTGAGCTGAAAGCAGCAACCGGACTTCCGGCAGCAACATCTTTCAAACACGTATCTCCGGCTGGCGCAGCAGTAGGACTTCCTTTGACAGAAACCGAGAGCAAAATCTACTGGGTAGATGATCTTGGTGAACTTTCTCCGCTGGCAAGTGCTTATGCAAGAGCCAGAGGTGCAGACCGTATGTCTTCTTTCGGTGATTTCATTTCTCTGTCTGATGTTTGCGATGCAAGTACAGCAAAAATCATCAAACGTGAAGTTTCCGACGGTGTGATCGCTCCGGGTTACGAGCCGGAAGCACTGGAAATCCTGAAAGCAAAAAAAGGTGGTAAATATAACGTCATCGAAATCGATACCAAATTACGTTCCGGACCCGATTGAGCACAAACAGGTATTTGGTGTGACTTTTGAGCAGGGAAGAAATGAACTGAAAATCGACCGCGATTTTCTTGGAAATATTGTGACAGAGAATAAAGAAATTCCGGATTCTGCTAAAATCGACCTGATCATTTCACTGATCACACTGAAATATACACAGTCTAATTCTGTATGCTATGCAAAAGGTGGACAGGCCATCGGAATCGGAGCCGGACAGCAGTCCAGAATTCATTGTACACGTTTAGCAGGACAGAAAGCAGATAACTGGTTCCTTCGTCAGGCTCCGCAGGTACTGAATCTTCAGTTTGTAGATGGTATCAAACGTGCAGACCGTGACAATGCGATCGATCTTTACATCGGAGATGAGTACATGGATGTACTTGCAAATGGTGCATGGGAGAATATCTTTAAAGTAAAACCACCTGTATTTACAGCAGAAGAGAAACGCGCATGGCTGGATAAAAATACAGACGTTGCACTGGGATCTGACGCATTCTTCCCATTTGGCGACAATATTGAACGTGCACACAAGAGCGGCGTAAAATATGTGGCTGAGCCGGGCGGATCCATTCGTGATGATCATGTCATTGCTACCTGCAACAAATACAATATGGCAATGTGCTTTACAGGTATTCGTCTGTTCCATCACTAAAATATGTCAGCTTTCGCTGACCAGAATCACGCACAAAGTCTCACGTGCGTTCGATTTGAATGACAGAACAAAAATAGAATAAAAAAAACATCCGGCAGAGGTCAGAAGCATCAAAGGTGCATCTGGAAATCTGCCGGATGTTTTTTACATTGTACGTTATTCCTGCTCAATTGTAAAATGGATACGCAGGTGTTTCTGTCTGGTTTCGTCAATGAGATTCTGATTTCGGTAGATACTCAGCAAAATACCAACAAATATATAGGAAATGATCGTAACGCTTCCACCATAGGAAAATAGTGGGAGAAATCCGTATGTCATTGGAATGAAACCAAGGTTCATAAGAAAATATTTGAAAACTTCTACGGTCAAAACCAGACTGCATCCTAGTCCGATAATCATACCAAGTTGATTTTTCTGGTTTAAAGCCAGATAAAACAGACGAACACAGAATACGATAAATAAAACTGCAAGAATACAGGCTGGAATAATACCATATCGTGATGTTACATTTACGACCATGTAATCACTGATCAGGGAATTCAGATCCATGATTAAAGTCGTACTGTGTCCAAATAAAGTACTTCTTGTCATTGCTTCATGCACCATAGACTGATTTGCATTTTCAACGGAAAACGGATAGATCCAGTTGGAAATGCGGGCAGAAACATACGGTGGGAACAGATTTGGAAATTTATACGGTACCAGCAAGGAAAGTGTTGGAATGCCAACTACGCACCCCCAGAGTATTGGTAAAACGATTCTTTTGTGAACCGGATACCAATTGTTACAAATTACCACAGTAACGAGTACGGCGCTTATAAATGCAAGAACCAGTTTATAAGATGAAAAGAACCATTGGTAACGCATTAGCAGGATAGATGCAAGCATAAATCCAACAGGAATCAGCAGATGATACCAGCTTCGTTTTCGAAATTTGTACAGTAATCCGCAAAAAATGGGGATACTGAGCAGATAAGGAATTGTTACCGCATTGGAAAAGAGGTGTACAAATTGCATATCCTGCAAAAAAAGAAATCCGAGATAAAGGATGGCCAGTATACCAGAGTATCGAAAAATCCGGCTGTAATCTATTTTGCAGATAAAAAGCATGATTCCAAATCCGATCATCAGATAAATAATCTGTTTTCTTAAAAGTGAAATAGTTGAAAAATCCGAAGTTCCCTTGCAAATCATTCCAATCATAAACACTCCAAACACGGAGATCATGGCTGTTAGAATGACCATACTCCAGGACATTTTCGGTTTGTGAACGGCATCCAGTGACACACCTGTTTCCACTGGATCACCCATATCCAGCACAGCTCTGCGTTCCGCATCATAAGCCGTTAGTCCCTGAGCACGGTAGGCCTCTTCCTGATCTTCGATGTGAGAGGTGATTTCATGCGCTACCAATTCTTTTGCACGTTTGTTTCGAATTTGTTCCAGCAGCAGTTCCATATATCGTTTTTTTGCTCATACCTAGCCCTCCATCTGTGGTTTCAATACTGGAAAGATGGTATTTCGATCAGCTGTCAGGATATTAGCAACAGCTGAAGAATATTCTTTCCATTCTTCTTTTTTCTGAGAGAGAAAATTTTTCCCGTTTTTTGTCAGCGAATAATATTTTCGTGTTTTCTGGCCGATGGAATCTTCGTAAGAAGAAACATAGCCTTTTTCTTCCAGAGAGTGAAGTAGCGGGTAAAGAGTGCCTGCCTTCAATTGAAATACATTCTGGGATTTTTCCTGTAATGTTTCAATCATTTCGTAACCGTAC
>ENA-OPYX01001887-OPYX01001887.1-human-gut-metagenome-genome-assembly--contig:-NODE-1887-length-10253-cov-4.173909_pt1 | contig 10253 bp, 12 predicted proteins | sample MGYA00242639_ERZ504486 | MGnify/ENA primary metagenome ERZ504486 (study PRJEB26092, sample SAMD00036296) | human gut metagenome | host: Homo sapiens | study: EMG produced TPA metagenomics assembly of... | reverse complement strand
TGAGAGGTAGAAAAAATGCAGATTCTTATTTGGGTTATGATGATCGTTGGTGGTGCCGCAGGACTTTTGTCCACGGCTTATCTGTTTGGCTATGCCGATAAATTCTGGTGTGGAAGATTTTCCGCAAGGTGAAATACCATATAGCGAATTTGTGACTGATGAAGTGGATTTAAAATAACGGACCAAAATGCCAAAATCCTGTATTTATGCAGGATTTTGGCATTTGTTTTGTGAAACTATTGTGCTGGACAAGAAGAACTTATGCGATTCTTTTGTGAAGAAGCAGATTATAGTATGAACAATCAGAAAAATCCGATTGGGATTCTTTCTAATTGGATGGAGATGAAACTTTGAAATTTCGAATGTGCATATAGACAGTATTTTTTGAAATATTTAACTGGTTGGCAACTTTGATCACAGCATCTTTAAGATTAAATATGCCTTGTTGATACAGACGGAAAATAATTTCTTTATTTTTATTGGAAGAAGAAATGCCGGGATCATTGTATACGGATTCTTTGGTTTCTGTAAGTGAAAAAAGTATCAGGTCATCAATATTGTCTGAAAAAGTTTCAGAGGAAGCCTGTGTTACAGAAGAGGAGTCCTGTGAAGGAAGCATTCCTTGCAGAAATTCGGAGAGTGGCATTTCCATATGAAAATTTATGCAAAGTAAACCGATAATCCGGCCGTGTTCGCCTGTAATAGGAATTGTACAAGAGCGAAGCATTGAATCAGAACTGCTTTTATTGAAATAAGGAGAAACAGTACGTGAAGGATCCTGTTCAAGCTCCCCTAACATTTTTAAAGCGAGATCGGTAATGGGAGAGCCTTCTTTCCTTCCAGTAAAATGTCCGTTGATGATTTTTATGACAGAGTGATCAAGACTTTCTAAGCTGTGAAGTACTAATTCGTATCCGTCACCAAGGTATGCACCAAGTCCGTTTAACATGAGAGCATAAGAGTTAAGAATTTGTCGGTCTGTTACAGTAAGTTTTAAAAAAGGATTATCCATAATAAATACCTCTTTCTTCATAGTTCATATCATTTGTGTTTACTGGTTCATACAATCATGCATGAACTAAAATATATTTTATCATAAAGTAAAGTTTGATACTACCTTAATCATTATAAGTAAAAAAGAAATAATGTGCAAGAAAAAAATGAATAAAAGTTTATTGAATGAATAAAATTCTATTGACTAAAATATATTTTATTGCTATAATCAAATTATCAAAAAATAAAGGAGATGGATGAAATGATAAAACAAATTTTTACAAAAAATGCTCCGGAGGCAATTGGATGTTATTCACAGGCTGTACAATACGATAAACTTTTGTTCAGTTCAGGACAAATTCCTGTAAATCCGGAAAATGGGGAAATTGTTTCTGGAGGTATTGTTCCTCAGGCAGAACAGGTTATGGAAAATATTGGGGCTATTTTAAAAGAGGCCGGAACGGACTATCGTTCGGTTTTAAAAACAACATGTTTCTTGAATGACATGAATGATTTTGCTGCTTTTAATGAGGTATATGCAAAATATTTCACAGACAAACCGGCAAGATCTTGTGTAGCAGTAAAAACACTTCCGAAAAATGTATTATGTGAAGTAGAAGTAATTGCGGTGGTGAAATAGAGAAAAACAAATGAAGATTAGCTGGAAAAAATGTATCCAGCCATGAGGAGGATTTATCTATGGGTAATCAAAAAGTGAGAGAAAAGAAAAAACCAACATTTTTTCTGGCAGTACTTCCTATTTTAGCGATGATTTTACTGCTCGGAGTTGGTTATGCAGTTATGGGACTGAGTCCAGAGGTACTGATGCTGGTTTCGGCGGCAGTGGCGGCAGTCATTGCTATCGCGTTGGGATATACATGGGATGATATCATGGATTCTATTGTTGGTAAACTTTCAAAAACAATGCCGGCAATATTTATTTTAATCATTGTTGGTTTTTTGATTGGTTCGTGGATGATTGGTGGAACAATCCCGATGATGGTATATTATGGACTTAAAATTATAAGTCCCCGGTACATAGCGGTTACATCATTTCTTGTTACAGCGGTTGTATCAGTTTGTACAGGCACATCGTGGGGTTCAGCCGGAACGATAGGAGTAGCTTTGATGGGAGTAGCAGCAGGTATGGGGGCTCCACTTCCGATGGTAGCAGGTGCAGTGGTATCAGGAGCATATTTCGGAGATAAAATGTCTCCGTTGTCAGATACAACGAATCTTGCACCGATTGCAGCAGGTTCGAAATTGTATGATCATATAGGGCATATGTTTTATACGACAATTCCGGGATGTATCATTTGTATTATTGTATATACAATAGCCGGTTTTTCAGCAGCAGGTGGAGGTACTGTGGCAACACCGGAAAAAGTAGAAACAATATTGACAACATTAGAGAGCCTGTTTCGGTTTAATCCGCTTGTAATATTACCGCCACTCATTGTTTTATATGGTTCAATTCGAAAGAAACCGACGATCCCAGTCATGTTGATATCAAGCGTTGTTGCGTTTTTTAATGCGACTGTTTTTCAAGGATTTTCCTTACAGCAGTGTTTTACGGCAGCAATCAGTGGATTCAGTCTTGACATGGTAACAAAGACAGGGTTTGATGCAGCAGCATTGATACCAGATATTCCAAGACTTTTAGAGCGTGGTGGTATGCTTTCCATGTTAAACACGGTTTTGATTGCATTCTGTGCGTATGGATTTGCAGGAACGCTGGCAGTAACGGGATCATTAGATATTGTTTTAAACAAGTTGATGAAACAGTAAAAACGACTGGAGGATTGATTGTTGCAACGATTGTTTCATGTATTACGGCTGTTTTTGTGACGAGTAACGGTCAGTTATCCATTTTAATACCGGGAGAAATGTTTGCAAAAACCTATATCAAAAAGGGATTACAGCCTAAGAATTTATCAAGAACTCTGGAAGATTCTGCAACAGTTGTAGAACCGATTGTTCCGTGGACAGCAGCAGGTGTTTATATGGCAACAACACTTGGAGTGCCTACATTATCCTATCTTCCTTGGGCTGTTATTTGTTACACAGGTGTTATATTTGCGATTATATGGGGATTTACAGGCTTTGGTATTGCAAAGATAAAACCTGGGGATGAGTATTATGATGAGTATCTGGCACTTCAGAAGGAAAATGAAACAGTATAACCAATATGACGAGGAGATTGTATATGGAAACACAGTATGATTTTGATGATATAGTGAATCGTAGAAACACAAATTGTGGCAGATGGGATACCATGGATAAAAAATATGGGACAAGAGATATGATTCATTTGGGTGTTGCTGATATGGATTTTCGGGCACCTGTTGAAATCAGAGATAGTCTGCATAAAATTTTGGATATGGGTGTTTTGGGATATACCGATTTAAGTGATAAATTTTTTCTCAGTATTCAAAGATGGTATAAAAAACAATACAATATGGATATCCCTAGAGAATGGATCGTTTTTTGTCCAAGAATCAATATTGCATCCAGTATATGTGTGGAAACATATACAGAAAAAGGTGACGGTATTATTATGCATACACCTGCATATGGTCCATTGCAGAATTCAATTTTAAAAAATAACAGAAAAATGCTGTCCAGTCCGCTTAAAAAAAATGGGGAACACTATGAAATGGATTTTGCGCAAATGGAGTCAATGGTGGATGAACATACTAAAATGATGATCTTGTGCAATCCGCATAATCCAACAGGACGGGCATGGACGAAAGAAGAATTGGTGCAAGTTGCAGACTTCTGTAGAGAACACGATCTGATTTTATTTACGGATGAGATTCATGGTGATCTGATGAAAGCGGGAGTGAGACATCAGACAGCGTTGGATGTTACAGAAGAGATGAATGACAGACTGATTTTAGCAAGTTCGCCGACAAAGACATTTAACATTCCTGGAGTTATTGTTTCCTATATGATAATTCCAAACGAAAAATTAAGAAAAGAGATAGAGGTTACTATTGATCGTATTGGGATGCATAATCCGACAATTTTTGCAGTAACTGCGGTAGAAAAGGCATATACAGAATGTGATGACTGGTATGAGGCTGTCAAAAAATATATAGATGCGAATGAAGTGTTTACAAGAGATTTTTTCGCAAAACATTTTCCAGAATTTCATGTTTATCCGAGAGAAGGAACATATCTGCTCTGGATAGATTATCAGAAAACCGGACTAACCGAGCAGAAATTAGAAGAGTGGTTTTTGAAAAAAGCAAATGTGTCAGTTTATATGGGAAGTGTATTTGGGGAAGATGGAAGAGGATGTATAAGGCTGAATCTGGCATCACCAAGGAAGGTATTGGATGAAGCATATAACCGGATGTTGAAAGTCTGGAAAGAATGGTAAATGAGAATAAAAGGCTGGTGTTCTATAGATGAGAATGCCAGCTTTTTGCGTGCATCTGGGAATGTACTGATTTTACGATTAGATTATGAGAGGGGAGAAAACTGGTGTAAATACGGTGGGGATATGGTACAATAAACGGGTATTGAAAGATTAAGAACAAATATACAACCAGATCTAGTACAGGTCAGGTCTATACAGAAAAATAAGGCAGATATTATCTCCCGGAAAGGAGACTGGCAGATGAATGATGCATTGAAAATTGAAAATAATGATATTATGAACAAATTTCAAAAAACGGAAAATATCTTAAATGATGTTCAAAATATCATAGAAGTTTCACAGAAAGAAGCCTATCGTGCAGTTAATACAATATTGTCACAGAGAAACTGGCTGATCGGGTATCGGATCGCAGAGGAAGAACTGGCGGGTGAAGATCGTGCAGAGTATGGGGTAGAGATTATCAAAAAATTGTCAAAAGAACTTACAGATAAATATGGAAAAGGTTATGACAGAAGTAATCTTTATCATTGTGTACGATTTTATAAAGCTTTTCCAGAGATTGTCGACACACTGTGTCGACAATCTAATATTAGACTTTCATGGTCTCATTATAGAACTTTATTACAGGTGCATGATAAGACAGCGCGTGATTGGTATGAAAAAGAAGCATATGAGCAAACCTGGAGTGTGCGTACTTTACAGCGGAATATAGATACACAATATTATTACAGATTACTGCAGTCGAAAGATAAAGATGCTGTAGAGCATGAGATGCAGGAAAAGACGTTTGAGTATCAGCAGGACAAGTTAGAATTTATAAAAAATCCAGTTGTGGTAGAATTCTTAGGATTGACATTGGACGCTTCTTTTAATGAGACAAAATTAGAATCGAGCATTATCTCAAATTTGCAGAAATTTCTTATGGAAATGGGAAAAGGCTATGCGTTTGTTGCAAGACAACAGCATATTCACACTGAGAAACAGGATTATTTTATAGATTTGGTGTTCTATAATTATATTTTAAAATGTTTTGTATTGATTGATCTGAAAACAACCAGAATTACCCATCAGGATGTAGGGCAGATGGATATGTACATTCGCATGTATGATGAATTAAAAAAGTCACCGGATGACAACCCTACGTTAGGCATTGTTTTGTGTTCGGAAACAGATGAGGATATTGCAAGGTATTCTATACTGCATGGAAATGAACAGCTATTTGCCAGCAAATATAAATTATATCTGCCTACGGAAGAAGAACTGCGTGAAGAAATAGAAGCACAAAAGGCGGTTTTTTATTTACAGCAGAAAGAAACGGAAAAGCAAAACAAGGAGGAAAATCCTCTGCTTCTGCAAGAGGCACATGCTATGCAAAAGTAGCATAGCAGACATTTTGCTCCGCAAAACAAGGAGGAAAATCCTCTGCTCCTGCAAAGGCAGTCGCATTTTGCTCCGCAAAACAAGGAGGATTAAAATGCTTCCACAAGCGTTTTTAAACAGAATGGAATCAATGCTCGGAAATGAATATCCGGCATTTTTAGAAAGTTATGACAAGGATAAATATCAGGCATTACGGTTAAATAGTATCAAGGGAGATACTGCGCAGATGAAGGAAAAAGTACCTTTTTCCCTGCAGCCGATAGCCTGGGCGAAAGATGGATTTTACTATGAAAAAGATGACACTCCGGGCAAGCATCCGCTTCATGAGGCGGGCGTGTATTATATCCAGGAGCCGAGTGCCATGGCGCCGGTTTCCTATCTGATGGAAGATTATGATGTGGTGCAAAAAGAAGCGGCAGACTGTCAGGAACGGATCTTAGATTTGTGCGCGGCTCCTGGCGGAAAAAGCACACAGATCGCGGCAAGAATGCATGAAATGTACACATCCGGGAAGTGGAAGGAGCAGGGACTTCTCATCTGCAATGAAATCCATCCGGCACGCGCGAAGATTTTATCGGAGAACGTGGAGCGGATGGGGATTGCAAATGCAATGGTCACGAACGAGTCGCCGCAGCGTTTAGCGGAGGTGTTCGAGGATTATTTTACCCGTATTCTGGTGGATGCGCCGTGTTCTGGGGAAGGCATGTTCCGCAAAAATGAGGCGGCATGTGAAGAGTGGAACCCTGAGAATGTCCGCCTTTGTGCCGAAAGGCAGGATGGAATTTTAGACTGTGCGGCTTCAATGCTTGCACCGGGCGGCAGGATCGTGTATTCGACCTGTACCTTTGCGCCTGCGGAGAATGAGGGCAGTATGACACGCTTTTTGCTGCGTCACCCGGAGTTTCATATTGTGGAAGTGAAAAAGGCAGAGGGTATGTCGGCAGGAGTACCGGAATGGGCTTATTTCGGGGAAAAAATGGGACAGGTATTGCCTGAGATTGCACAGACGATCCGTCTCTGGCCACAGCATCTGAAAGGAGAGGGCCACTATCTGGCTGTCCTTGAAAAAGAGGGAACACTAAGACAGGGTTATTGCCGGAATGGGAAGAAAAAGGAATCCCTGCAAAAGATCTGAAAGTACCGGGCAAAGGAATCGTGGAATTTCTGGATTTGCGAAAGATACATTCGATCCACAGACATTAGCCGGACTGGAGAAAAATGGTACATATCTGAAATTTGGAGATCAGCTTTACCTTGCACCGAAAGGTATGCCTTCTGTAAAAGGTCTTAAAGTCCTGCGACCGGGACTGCATCTTGGAACGGTAAAAAAGAACCGCATGGAGCCGTCACATGCGCTTGCACTGGCACTAAAAAAAGAACAGGTACGCTATACGGCAGATCTGGCTTCGGACGGAGAGGTGATCCGTGGTTATTTAAATGGCGGAACTTTTTCTTATGAGGGAGAAAAGGGATGGTATCTGATCATGGCAGACGGATTTAGCACCGGCTGGGGAAAACTGGCGGGTGGAATCATGAAAAACCACTATCCGAAAGGACTTCGAAAAATGTGGTAGTGTGAAAATGAGATTTTTGTCGGGGCAGAATGCCATTGTGCAGGGTGGAACGCTGATCGTACTGCTTATGGATCAAAAATCAATGAAATGGCATTATGGCGAGAAATATTAAATGTAATCATTACAATTACATCGGCTTTCTGATATGATTACTGCCAGAGAGAGGCGTTTAAGCAGTTTCAATAAAGAAAAAAATAATGCAGAGATGTATATTCATTTACGGATACACATCTCTGCATTTTGTTTACGATTATAGCTATGCCTGCGCAGGATACAATCTATGATTCTGAACTTTGACTTGCAATTCTAAAAAGAATCCACTATCAGATTTTACCCATCAGGCACGTTCCTTCGCACCTGATTTTACTGTGAAAAATCCAAACTGCGCCGCAATCTTTTTCGCATAAGTCAGTGCAAAGAACAGGATAAAGCTGTCAATTGGCAGCATGATCACGTTTTTGATGACACGCGGGCCAAGCAGTGCGATAAAGCCTTTTCCGTAGAGCATGGAGATCCAGAGCGTATTCAGACCGCAGTTGATGACCAGCTTTACAAAAAACTCGGCGATCACGATACGCTTGATTGAGACCGGACGGCGGTAGAGCAGGGTGCCGTAAATCAGACCGGAAAGCATGGCATTAAAGGTAAATCCAAAGAAAAATGGACCATCCGGCTTTAAGACATACTTTAAAAGATCGAGCGCACCGCCGAACAGGCATCCGACCGCCGGACCGAATAAAAATTCAACGATGCGGTTTGGCAGCCCGGAAAAGCCGATCTTGATGTAAGGACCGAGCTGGATGCTTGCGACCATACTTAAGACGATGGCGAGTGCAGCTAAGAGTCCGCAGAGCACGACCGTCTTTGTGTGGCACAGTTCCTGAAGTGATTGTTGATACAGTTCCTTTAATTTTTTCATAAAAAAAGCCTCCTTCCTTAGCAGTTTCCTAAAACCACATAGAGGAGACATAAATACCTTTATGCAGCAGCGGGATGCGAATTCTGTACCGCAAACAAAAGCAGCGCCTTTGTTTTTCGTCCGTGTGACAACTCCCTGTTCACATGGCACTTAACGCACAGAGTTCTACTCTGCTAATATGAAATATTAGTTTTGACAAGTCTTGTTATAGCATACTGATAAGGCTTTGTAAAGAAGAACTTATATTTTGTGATGTATTTTTAAATATTTCTGATAAAACAGATTCTGGCAAAGAGTGATGACGGGCAGACGTTTCAGTGATAGAATAAAAGGTATCATGAGCGTAAGCAAACGGCGAATTGGATCATGTGACGATTTTGCACATGATATGAATGAAAAATAATGTGGGAGGAAGCATATGAAGCTGACCGGTATCCATATAAAAAATTTTAAAGCGATCCACGAGATGAAAATCGACAGCATCGAAAATGCATTGATTCTGGTAGGACAGAATAATACCGGAAAGACAACGATCTTAGAGGCGATCCGTGCGGCTTTTGGAGATTATCATATTTCTGCGGAAGATTTTGACGGTGACTGTGCCAACATTGAGATGGATCTGTCATTAGAATTTTCCATTGAAGATTTAAAATGGCTGCATCAGAACGGCATAGTCAGCCAGTATAAAAGATATGAGACGTGGCTTGAGGATTTCTGTAAAAAGCTGCCATCATTTTCCGTGAACGAAGGAGAGTCAGGCGGTGTACTGCAGTTTACCTTTATCGCACACCGGGATGGCTGGGTGCGCTATCAGGATGGGGAGCACAAAAATAATTCCTGTATCCCGCAGGTGTTTCCGAAGATCTACTATCTGGATGCGGAGCGTGATCTAAACCAGCTGCAGGGCGACCTTTTAATGCTGCAGGAGGATGAACTGTTAAAACGGATGCGTGCGGACACCTGTATGTTCAATCAGGCAAAAAAATGCGGGCACTGCTTTTCGTGTATCGGTCTGATCGAGAAGAAAACACCGGCAGAGCTGGATGCATTTGAGACAGCGAAACTTTTGGACTACAAGTTATACCAGTTAAATCTGGACGAGTTTGCGAGAAAAGTAAATCAGAATTATAAAAAGAACGGCGGACAGGATGAGATTTTATATTCGATGAACCGGGATGTGGAGCGGATGTTAAAAGTTACGACCGAGATCCACAATCCGGCGCAGAACCTGACCAGACCGGTGGCAAAGATGGGAAAAGGCATGCGCAGTATTTACATGTTGTCGCTGCTTGAAACATATACGGGAACGGAAAGTCGGATCCCGAGCATTCTTATGATCGAGGATCCGGAGATATTTCTGCATCCGAAATTACAGAAAGTTTCCGGGGAGATTTTATACCGCCTGTCCAGAAAGAACCAGGTGATCTTTTCCACGCACTCGCCAAATCTATTGGCGAACTTTAACAGCAGGCAGATCAGACAGATTGTTTTAGACGGCGAAGGATATTCGAAGATGTGTGAAAAGACGGATGTGAGTGCGATCCTTGAAGATCTCGGTTACACAGCAAGTGATCTGATGAATGTGAACTTTGTATTTATTGTGGAGGGGAAACAGGACAAGAGCCGCCTGCCGCTTCTGATCCGGAAATATTATTCGGAGACTTACGATGAGAGTGGAAAACTCTCAAGAATTGCGATCATCACGACAAACAGCTGTACCAACATCAAGACTTACGCAAACCTGAAATATATGAACCAGATCTACCTGCGGGATCAGTTTCTGATGATACGCGACGGGGATGGAAAAGACCGTATGGAATTAGGGCGGCAGCTCTGTCGTTACTATGAGCAGCGGAATTTGGAGGATGTTGACACTCTGCCAAAGGTCCGGCCGGAAAATGTCCTGATTTTAAAATACTACTCATTTGAAACTATTTTTTCAACCCCAAAGTGATGACCGAACTTGGTGTGGTCGAATCTGAGGAGACATTTTATGAGACGC